>Ga0160438_1000048_pt1 | contig 82333 bp, 70 predicted proteins | sample HID1975K_E0MG_FD_108203 | JGI IMG/M metagenome (GOLD analysis project Ga0160438, IMG submission 108203) | Enriched soil microbial communities from UW Madison campus, WI, USA - HID1975K_E0 MG | ecosystem: Environmental > Terrestrial > Soil > Unclassified | place: USA: Madison, Wisconsin...
AGTGAAGAAGTGAAGAGAAACGTAACGGCTCCACTGATCAGCGTTAAGGGTCTGAATCTTTAGCGAGATCTAGACAGCCTTGAATTTTGGTTCTTTTCTTCAAGGAAAAGAACATATAAAAAGAATTTATCTTAAAGAAAATGAGAATCTCTACTAAAAAAGACGTATTCGATGAAATCAGGACGAAGTTACTCTCTCAGGGTTTCAAGATTACCCGTATGGATGATCAACAACCATGGGGCGGTTCTATCTTCATTGACGAATCTCATGCAATAGATTTCGCCAAAGCGTATTTTTCAGCGTATGCGCATCAAGAGTTGCCGAGTTCACTGCCCTTACAACCCAAAATTTTGGTAGTGGCGCCTGGCCAGCAAATTTCCTGGCAATATCATATGCGTAGAACAGAGCTTTGGCAGGTTATTGTGGGCGAAGTTGGTGTGGTAACAAACACCTCAGACGAAGAAACCGCGGTAGAGGAAAAAACCAGTGGCGATCTGATTTTCTTAGCACCTCAAACCAGGCATCGTTTGGTAGGTTTGAAAAATTGGGGTATTATTGCACAGATTTGGCAACACATAGATGTGAAAAATCCTTCGGATGAGAAGGATGTTATTCGGTTAAATTAGAATAGATTACTCTTGAAAGACTATAATATTAAAAGAGATTGGAAGAGTTCAGATAAGCGATTTAAGTTAACAAGATAGTAAAACAATCTCTATAGAAAGTATATGAACGCAGCGAATCGAGTCGCTTTAAATACAGCAGTATTATGTCACTGTATGCTCTACTCAATAGGTGTTATTCCTTATTTTCTCATATTACTCTTAAATGCGCTAGCCGCGATTTATTATCGTGTCGTTCATTTATTTGCAGCTATCATAGCTGTCGTACTTGGTTTTCTACAAATGGATTCGTTTAAAAAAAATTCTAGAGGTTTCTACCAAGCGATAGCTATTAAATATACTGTCCTTTTATTAATCTATAGTTTTAGCACTCGCTTATTAGTTAAAATGTATTTTGTCTTTTCTGATAAAACAAATTCATATGTATTCAAATAATAAATTGATTTTGCAATTACTTGCTTTGATGAAGGCGCACCAAATCAGCAAGGTTGTGGTATCTCCTGGAAGTAGACATTTTCCCATTATCCATTCCATGGAAAAAGACCCGTATTTTGATATGTACTCAGTGGTAGATGAAAGAAGCGCTGCTTTTTTCGCGCTTGGGTTAATTCAAAAATTTAATGAACCTGTAGCAATATGTTGTACCTCGGGTACATCGACAATAAACTATGGATCAGCGGTAGTGGAAGCCCATTATCAGCAACTACCGTTGTTGCTTTTAACGGCTGATCGTCTTCCAGAATTATTGGGGCAGATGGAGGAGCAAATGTTCAAACAAGATGATGTGTTTCGTAGTTTTGTTAAATTTAATGGAAAATTAAAAGAGGTAAACGATAAAATTAGCGAGTGGTATTGTAATCGGATTATTAATGAAGGTCTCCTTGCCCTCAATCACGGCGGTAAAGGCCCAGTCCACCTTAATTTTCCAATAGAGAAACATAATCTTGACACCTTTGAAACCACCAACTTACCGAAGGTAAGGAAAATTTCGAAGACATACGCTTATGACAGTGAGGCTGTATGGGGTCGATTAGCAGCTAAGCTCCAAAATAAAAAAGTACTAATCGTTTGGGGCCAGAATAATCCAATGTCAGAGGCTTTACGCGCTTCCCTTAATCAATTTACAGAACATTATAATACTGCTATTTTCTGCGATCAATTAGGTAATTGTCATCATGAACGAGCTATTGGAAATGCATTTACGGTATTAATGAATTTTTCAGTTGATGAGAAAGAAGCGGTTGCGCCTGACATTGTAATAACATTGTTTGCAAATTATGTTTTCAATGGATTGATAAAAAATTATCTTATTCAAGTGCCAGGTTTTGAACACTGGGATGTCGTTCCGTCTGGTATGGTTCGCGATCCTTTTAAATGTCTTACGGAGATTTTTGAGATGGACGAGCAATACTTCTTCAGTAAACTTGGTTCATACGGCAACGATGGAGCTTCTTCTTATTTCGATCACTTGAAAACTATTTCAGATCGAATTGAAGAACCGAAAGTTGAATACAGTGAATTATATGCGATTGGTGAGTTGATGCGCGCTTTGCCAAAGAATGTTTCTTTGCACATTGCTAATAGTGCGCCTTCGAGAATGGCCATGCTATTTGACTTTGATCCATCCATAAAGGTGTATTGTAACAGAGGGGTGAATGGTATAGATGGTTGTATGTCTACAGCCGTAGGCTACGCTTCAAGAGCTGAGGAGCTCGTTTTCCTTGTAATTGGTGATCTTACCTTTTTCTACGATATGAATGCATTGTGGAATCGCCATTTATCAAAAAATATTCGAATTTTGTTGCTGAATAATGAAGGAGGAGCGGTCATGCATATGCCATTGAAGGAAAGGTTTGCTTCCATACTGCCTAAGCATGTTTCTGCAGGACATAACACCTCGGCAAGAGGTTGGGTTGAATCGCTTGGCATCACCTATCTTGAAGCATCTAATCAAATAGAATGTGATATAGCTATGAATACCTTTACCGATATAAATACAGATGGACCGGTACTTCTAGAAGTTTTTACGAAGAAAGAAAGCGATATCAAAATACTAAAGCAGTATTATGAAAGTCTAAATAAAACTACTTTTTTAGATAAAGCAAAAAGAAAAATTGCTCGTAAACTAGGGATTTAGAGTCATTGAAAAATTTGATCGATTGATTGTATAACATCTGATTTATAGACGTTGAATGAAGGGCAGTAATAAACAAATAGCAAAAAATTCTCTTTCCTTGTATTTTAGGATGATTATTATGATGGCTGTATCATTATACACATCTAGGATAGTCCTCAATACTTTGGGAGCAAGTGATTTTGGCTTATATAATGTGGTTGGGGGGATTGTCACTTTGTTTGCGTTCATCAATGCAACAATGGCAACTTCCACGCAACGTTTTCTTAATTTTGAAAAGGGAACAAATAACGTGCTTAAATTGCAAAAGATATTTGGCACCAGTCTCTACATACACACAATTATCGCGACAGCAGTTTTTATATTTGCTGAGACATTTGGATTATGGTTTTTGAATGCTAAATTGAATATTCCGGGGGATAGGATGGTGGCCGCAAATTGGGTGTTTCAATTTTCTGTACTTACTTTTGTTGCGTCCATTACAACAGTACCTTACTATGCGGCGATTATTGCTAACGAAAAGATGAGTGCGTTCGCTTACATTAGTATTTTAGAGGTTGTTTTAAAATTAGTTATTGTGTATTGTCTGCAGTTGTTCTTATTTGATAAATTAATTTTATATGCCATCTTAATGTTCGCGGTGACCTTTATTATCAGGATGATATATAAAGGGTATTCAAAAAAGCAATTTGCCGAGTGCCAATCGAAAATGACTAGAGACAAAGAATTATTCAAGATGATGATGAGTTTTTCTAGTTGGACCGTACTGAGCAGTTTGTCCATTGTGTTAAAGAATCAAGGTATTAGCATTATACTCAATCTTTTTTTTGGAACCGTGGTCAATGCGGCTCAAGGAATCGCTGTACAGATTAATAATACAGTAAGTGGTTTTGCCGCGAATTTTACGCAAGCAGTCAACCCACAAATAGTAAAACGTTATGCAGCTGGAGAAACCGATAGTATGACTAAGTTGATGCTTTATAGCAGTAAGTTTGCTTTCTTTCTCATATTGTTAATATCATTACCTATAATTATAGAGACAGATGCAATCCTAAAATTATGGTTAAAGAACGTACCAGAATTTACCATTATTTTTGTGCGTTTGGTTTTAATTCTTTCTTTAGTAGAATCATTTAGTAGCCCATTGGCAACAGCACAAGGCGCAACTGGTAAAGTAAAAACGTACCATCTAACACTTAGCTCGCTCGGATTACTAAACTTGCCCGTCAGTTTCGCTCTTTTGCATTTTGGATTCCAGCCATACTACACACTGTTAGTGTCAATTGTCATATCTTCTATTATTGGAATTGCGCGCGTTTTGTTTTTGCGGAAATCTATCGGTTTATCTCTGCGCCTTTTTGGTCGGGATGTATTTCTTAGGGCAGCACTTGTTTTGTTAATTTCTTTACCCATTCCTTTATATTTACACTCCTATATGTCACGAAGTTTATCGCACTCATTTCTAATTTGCTTTGTTACCGGCGTCATGGTAATATTATCGGTATACTTTTTTGGTGTAAGGAAAGACGAGAGATTAGCCTTTGTTAGAGGAATCAAGAATAAATTAAACAGAAAAGCTACTAAAAACTCATTGGTATCATGAAACGACTGATAATGAAATTTATACCAAAGCCTATCAAGTTAAAGGTAAAAACATATATTCGTAAGCGTTTTGAGTATACAAAGGTATCACTCCCCTATCAAATTTCTTTGGCTGAAAAGGATCGTTTTGCAAATCAGATTGCTGTTGTTACCGGAGGAAGCGGTGCAATTGGAAGGGCTATTTGTTGCCGTCTGGCAGCCGAAGGGGCTACTGTTTATGTTTGTGGTATGAGTGAGGATAAAATGAACAGTGTAGTTCAGGAGATATTAGATTTGGGAGGCAGAGCATCCCCAAGAAAACTGGATGTGACAAGTGAAGATAATATCTCAGAATTTTTTAATGATCTAATAACAAAACATCAACGAGTCGATATATTGGTGAATTGTGCTGGAGGAAGCGCAAGAAAGAAAAGCAACAACATTTACGAATTGGAAACTTCAGTAATTGATAATATTCTGACGGTAAATCTCAGGGGAGCTATGCTTTGCACACGTGAAGCAGCTAAATACATGGTCAAACAGAGTAGCGGAAGAATTGTCTCGGTCTCTTCGGTAATAGGAGAAAGAGGAAGAGCAAGGTTTTCTGAATACTCAGCTGCAAAGGCGGGTATTATTGCATTTACCAAATCTGTTGCCATGGAATTAGGTAAATTTGGAATTAATGTAAATTGTGTTTCGCCCGGCATTGTACAGCGAGATGAGCTGAATGAGATGATGATAGAGAAATTAGCACTAACAAATTACCTGAAATCCTATGGAAAACCAGAAGATATTTCCAACATGGTAGCATATTTAGTCTCTGAAGAAGCTTCTTTTATCACCGGGCAAAATATAATGGTTGATGGAGGGCGAAGTTTAGGCTTAAAAGGCGATTAACAAGTAAAATGTATGATAATTCAGCTTTATGACACATCCATAATAAGTTAAAAATACATATGAAAATAGGCATACTAACATTACCGTTACATACCAATTACGGTGGAAATATACAAGCTTTTGCGTTGATGACCGTTTTAAAAAAGATGGGGCATGAAGTTTTGTTAATAGACCGGAAGAAAAATCGAATTACTTTTTCTGAATATTTATTAGGTGTTGCAAAGCGTGTCGTTTCTAGGCATGTTTTAAATAAAAAAGATGTTGTGGTTTTTCTTGAAGAAAAGCGGAAAAAGGAATATCCAATTATAGCCTCAAGTGCCATTCAGTTTATCAATAATTATGTTAGTCCCCAAACGAAATCTTTTTATTCCAGTGAAGAGCTTGCCAAAGGGATAGATGCATATTATTTTGATGCGATTATTGTTGGAAGCGATCAGGTTTGGCGACCAAAATATGCTCCCAATATACAGGATTATTTTTTAGGCTTTTTAAAAGATAGAACAACTGTAAAACGTATAGCCTATGCACCTTCCTTTGCTACTAGCGACTGGGAATTTAGTAGTAGGGAGCAAAAAGAATGTGGACAATATTTGAAAAAATTCAATTCTGTTTCGGTACGCGAAGATTCGGGAGTTCATTTATGTAGATCTAAGTTTAACGTGCAGGCTGAACACGTCTTAGATCCCACAATGCTATTGGAAACGACTGATTACCTTGCTATTTGCAAAAATAGTGATCTAATGGATAAATCTAATAAAGATTTGTTGGTTTATATTTTGGATATGAACAACGATAAAAAAATAGCAATCTCGTCAATACGTGATAATTTCGGATATACGGATTTTTATGTTAATAATAATGTTTTAGATAAGCGAGCACCAGTTGAAGATAGAGTTTACCCTCCGGTTGAGAATTGGTTGGCAGGTTTTGCAAAAGCAAAATATGTAGTAACTGATTCCTTTCACGCCTGTGTGTTTTCTATATTATTTAACAAGCCGTTTATTGTTTATGCGAATAAGCAAAGGGGAGTTACGAGATTTGAGTCATTATTAAAAATGTTTGGTTTAGAACGAAGGATGATTTTATCTTCAAACGAATTAGACACAGATTTGTTGCATGAACAGATTGACTGGTCCAGTGTAAATAGCATCCTTCAGAATCGAAAGGAAAGTTCTTTAGATTTTCTTAAGAAGGCACTAGAAGGCTAATTATGACAATGAATTTAATCAATTCCTACCAAAAGAAACGACATCCCAATGATACGTGGAGCGGTGGAGCTTCTTTATTGGTTGTATTAGTGTTTTTCTTTGGAGCAAGCCTATTGCAAATTTTTAACTGGAAAACAGGCATGTCTTCAGCACCGTCCTATCAGAAGCTTTTTCCTCAATTCTATTTTTCATTTGCTTTGTTGATATTGATTAATAAAAGACATTTGGTGCAAAGCAGGGAAGAGGCACGTTTACTGATTATTTTTTTTATCCTGATGGCATTCATGTTTTTCATGGGCAATACAAGTGGATTTGGAAACTTATTTAACTGTTTGATCTTGCCTGTATTCATTTCTATTATTCTAAATGGCATGCCTCTATCTGTTTGGCATAAAACGAGATCAATAATCTTTGCATTTTTTGTAATTAACTGTGGCTTGGCGATCATGGAAAGAATTTTGCTATTCAACGTATTTGCGTTTACAGGAGGTGAAGGTGACGGGGAGGTTGTAGATAATATATTTCGAAGTACAGCATTGCAAAATCATCCTCTTAATAATGCCTTATTCACTTCTATCATAATGTCATTCATTTTGGCAGACAAATTTTTACCAAATAAAAAAAAATATACATTGCTATTCGTGGGATTGATTTCGCTCTTGTGTTATAACACAAGAAGTTCAGTTATTTTATGGGCTGGAATTTTAGGCATACACTTAATGCTTGTTCTTTTTTCTCGGAAAAAGAGGTTTAGAATGATTAAACCTTGGTTGATAATGTCTTTTATTATCATTGGTGTCGGTTTTTACTATCTACTGTTCATATATGGTTGGGGGAATAGATTGATCCAACTTGATTTTAGTGAAGATTCCAGCACCTATCAACGCTTGAAGTTGTTAAAATTAGTCGAGTCAATGAATTTCAGTGATTATTTAATAGGGGTATCATCCAAAGAGTCAAATCGAATTTTTATGCGATTTGACTTAGAACATGTGGAAAACTATTGGATAATATATATTATGCGTTATGGGTTGATTTTCACTGGATTACTGTTCTTTTTCTACTCTTCTTTGTTTAAGAGGTTGTTTGCTGGATATACAAGGAAAGATGCACTGTTCATATCCTTTGTGTTTCTATTATTAAGTTCGACAAATAATTCGTTAGCCTTTAATAGCTTATCTTTATCTGTATTAATTATCTGTTGTTACGGTTTTTCACCCAAACTATTTTATAAGAAGCATGAATGACGTCTTTCTTTCTTTTATTATCCCCATTTTTAATGCAGAGGGCTTTGTAAATCATTGTGTTGAGTCCATACTTGAAGCAGCGCAAGAGGGAGTAACGATTGAAATTATTTTAATAGACGACGGCTCGGAAGATGGCAGCTTAAGAAAATGTCAGTTATATGCAGATAGGTATGAAAATATTCATGTTTTTCATCAAGCTAATGCGGGAGTTTCGACTGCTAGAAATATAGGGTTAGCTGCAGCAGAAGGTGAATACATATGTTTTGTAGATGCAGATGATGCTGTTGTGGAGGATTATATGAAAGTTCTTGTTGAAGCGCTAAGAAATTCGGAAGTTGATATGATTCAAATTGGGTATAGTAGGGTGACAGCTTCAACGAAATCTAACTTTGTCCCAAATAAGCGGCATATTTATACTGATTTAAATGAATATTTTGATAAAGAGAGGTATACACATGGGGTTTGGTCCTATATTATAAAGCGAAGTGTCATTGTAGAGAATAATTTGAAATTTGATGTCAATTTAAGGTATTCGGAAGATCAAGATCTTCTCAATATGTGTTTTTTACATGCAAAATCTGTTATGACATTACCATATGTTTTATATGAATATAATGATGTAGCAACTTCTGCGGTTAATAAGCCGGTGGGGAAACATCGTGCGTTAGCACAGTTACACGTAATAAAAAATTTGGTGAATTATAAAGGTGGTATGTATCTCAGTAAATATCATGAGAAAATAATTAGCCAATTAATAGATGACTTCTGTATCTATGCTAAGAGATCAAATGACTACACGCTAAAAAAGATCGTTACAGAATATGTGGATTTTTATGAAGAGCATTTTGCTCAATTGCCAATCAGCTTGAATAAAATAAAACAAATATTAAGTATACCTAAATCTCTTGGGCTGCTATTTATCCCTTATTCGAAGTTAAGGAATAAACTGCGTACCAAGAATATATATATATAACATAGGAGAATATGAAGATAAAACTATTACATATTGTTCATGATTTTTTGCAGGGGGGGATTGAAGGGTTTCTTTATTATTTAGTTAAAGAACAATTGAAGAAAGAGGAGTTGGATGTGACGATCCTTTGTCTACAGGACGAACATTTGGTGACTAATCCCCGAATAAAAACGCTTGGAGTAAAGGTTGTTTATCTAAAAATGAGACCTTTTGAACGTTCACTAGGGAAATACAAAAAATTTATTCAAATTCTGAATGCCTATGATTTAATACATTGGCAGATCTTTAAACCTATTTTAGCACGTGTTGCATATAACGTGAAACCAAAGCAAATTTTTACCGTACATACAGCAGGTGACGCGTTAAGATCAAAAAGTCTTTACCGTAAATTCCACAACTCACTAATAAAAAGCTTTTTAAACGGTACCATAGATGGTATAGCAAATAATTCAAAATTCTCAAAGGAATATTGGATTTCGAAAGGAGTTAAAAATCCGAATAATGTGGTCATTTACAATGGCGTTTTTTTTCACAATCAGCATAGTAGAAATAATGCTTTTAATGCGCATCCTGAATTGGCAGGAAAGTTTGTTATCGGAACTACTTCTAGGTTAATTCCTTGGAAAAGGGTTGATTTTCTCATACGAGCCTTCTCTCGTATGAGAAACCTAAATGAGAATATTGTCTTACTTATAGTCGGTCAAGGTCCTGAAACGGAAAATCTTATGAGGATTGCAATAGAGAATAATGTACAAGATAAGATTATTTTCTCAGGCTATAGGGCAAATGTGGGTGACTTCCAGGATGCGATAGATCTTTGTGTATTTCCTTCTGTGTCCGAACCTTTTGGATTAGTTGCAGTAGAATGTCTTCACATTGGAAAGCCGGTAATTGTCATGCGTGATGGGGGTGGATTGGTAGAAATAGTGGAGAAAGTAAATAATGGATTGATTGCTGATTCCGAGAATTCTTTAACAGAATTACTGGATTCTTTTTATGAGAACCGTGATACGGAGCAAAATGATATCAATAAAAGAATAGAAGTTGCGATAGGATTTAGCGTTGAAAAGTGTGAAGAAGGGTACAGAGAATTCTATAAGCAGGTTTTGGCATCTAAGTCTTATTGAGAGATATCTAGGAATTGTATGGTATGTTAATTGTATATACTACAATGTAAAAGATGTTTTTTGATTAAAATTTTAATTGATGATGAAGTTATTAGGTATGTTGAGACTGGCGATTGTAACATTTTTTGTTTTGTGTAAGCTTTCCTATGCGCAAAAACTAGGTACCGGCCCAAAGTTTTTAATGAAAGAGGTAAAGCTTAGTAAGGGGTATGATCAGAGTGAAATAAACAAGATAGCAGCCTCTATCGCAAATGAACCTCAGGGAGTAGGCTACATTTGTACAGATCGCACGTTTTGGAATTCTTTAAAAGGAAAGAATCAATTCCAGCAGGTAATTAAAGATGCGGATGCAATTATCACAAAAGGATTTCCACAATGGAGCGATGAAATGTACCTTTCGTTTTATACTAAGGGTGATGCTGTGACGGGGAAAGATATGATGATTAAGCGCTTAGGAGGCCTAATGAAGTTAACCTGGGCTGCTTGTATTACAGATGATAAGAAATACGTGTCTGCTTTAGAAAAAAATCTACTAGGAGTACTTAACCAAAAGTCTTGGGTTTATGCTAGGAGTGATGCTAAAAAGCAAAACTTCACTGGGAAGTATTATACAATAGATTTATCGTCAGCTAGTTATGCGCATAATTTAGCTCAAATAGTATATCTATTAGGACCAAAGTTGAGTCAAGATAGTAAGCAGAAAATCTTAATAGCCCTTGATAAGCGAATTTTTAAACCAACTAAAGATCTAATAAATGGGAATTACCCTTATGAGAAATGGATGGAGATGCGTAATAATTGGAACGCTGTATGTCTCTCTGGAGTTGTAGGAGCGGCATTGACAGTCATTGAAAATAAACAGGAACGAGCTATTTACATCGACTTTGCTCGTAAATATATTCACAATTATCTGTCTGGGTTTCTTAAAGATGGCTATTGTAGTGAAGGTACTAATTATTATAACTATGGTTACCGTAATTTTATTTTGTTACGCGAAAATATTTTACGTAATAGTAGTGGTAAGATAGATTTGTTTCAGTCGCTTGATGTTTCTACTACAAATGCTTTTCCATATAAAATTGACATATTAAATGGTGTATACCCAACCATTGGCGATACTCCGGACGGAATAAGACCTAGTGCGTTCATTATAAGTTATTTAAATAAGAAATGCGGTATGCCAATGCTTAAGAGTTCAATGATGGGGTACGGTTCTAGAACAGATAACCTTACAAGTAGTATATTATGGCTGGAGAAAGATATTGATATTTTATTTAATCCTCCCAGTCAAACTGTGTACAAACCGGAAATCAGATCGGAATTCGAATATGCAGGAATCTTAATTAGCAGACCAAAAAGCTTTACTCAGCATACTGGAATAGCAGCTCTGTTTAAAGGTGGAGATAATGCGGAAAATCATAACCATAATGATCTTGGAGAATATAATATAGTTGTAGGAAGTGATATTCTAGTAGAAGATCCTGGTCAAATCACTTATACTGCTGATATTTTTGGAAAACAAAGATATACTTATAAATCGATTTCCTCTTATGGTCATTCTGTCCCAGTCGTAGCAGGGCAACAGCAAATATCAGGACAACAAGCAGAAGCTAAGGTAATTCAAAAGAGTTTTTCAGATGCGGTTGATATTATCGCTTACGATCTAGCATCTGCATACAAAGTGCCGTCGCTACAGAAACTGCATCGCACTTGTAAATATTTTCGTAGTGATCAATCTCGGGTTATTATAAAGGACGATTTTGCTTTTAAAAGCCCGCAAGCCTTTGAAACAGCTGTAATAACCCGTGGGAAGGTACAGATGTCACAAAATGGATCTGTATTTATATCGGTTAAAAACAGTAAACTTTTACTTACCATTAGAACGAATGATGGGTCTAAAGTGAAAGTAAGTACTGAGGAAATTAATGAGAAAGGTTCAAAGACATATACTAGAATAGCGATAGGGCTGAATGATAAAAAGCAATCGGGTAGTATAGAATTGGAGTACAAATCGATATAAGGAACTTAAATATAGGAAAACAGCTAATTTATTTGCTAAAACATGGTGAAAGCACAGAATTTAATTTTTTTTCAAGGGAATACACAGTATGAAAACTCTGGCGATGTATTGATCAACGCTTCTTTGGTAACGCTTTTTAAAGCTAAAGGTCATTTTATTATCAACGATAGCGAGATGCCAGAGGAATATATCGTAGGTATCGGAATTGAACCAAATGAGAGAATTTCATACTATAATCGAGGCTTTATATTGTACGCTTTGACCTCCTGTTTGAGTCGCTTTTTTAATAGATCTAAACCAAAAGTATACCTAATTGCTGGGCCTCCCGGCCACTTATTTGGTGATTCATTAAAAAAGGCTGCGAGAACTGTCGTATCTGCTTCTGTCCTTTTTTTATTTAGACTATTTGGTGGCAAAATAATAAAGATCGGATTTTCAGTCGGTCCGATAGGAAGTTTGTTGGCAAAGACGGAGAGCTTTAGAGCAAACTTTGTTAATCATTACCTCGTAAGAGAATCTCTTTCATTATCATTTAGTCGTCAGATTGGTATTAAAAAGGCCCGCTTTTTCCCAGATTTGGCTTGGATATATACTCCACCTAATTATAAGAAGGCAGCTGTACGAAATCGTATCGTTTTAAGTTTTCGGAATTCTATAACATTGCATGATAAGGATAATGCTTATTTAGAGAAATTGAAAAACAATCTTTTCTATTTATTAGATTCTTTAGATGTTCAAAAATTTGAGTTGGAGATAATTTATCAAGTGAAAATGGATTATCAATTTTGTGCTAAATTATACGATGAATTAAAAGGGCATTATCAAGTAAGCTTCCGTGAGCATCAAATTGATTTAGATAATGCTCATGAAGTTTATTCAGATGCCTATTTCGTTTTGACAAACAGATTACATTGTGCTTTATTAGCATACAAGTATGGAGCGCTTCCAATAGTTTTGACAGCAGCTAAAGATCATCTCAAAATACGTGGAATTTATGGTGATGCGGGTATTGACCACATGATTCTTAATGTCGATAGACCAAAAGAGGATAATTTAAAAGCACTTCGATTAATCTTAGGTAATTCAGATAGAGAACTGAAACACATTGATGCTGTATCCAAAAAATATAGCGATGATGCACAGAAAATAATTGACGAAATTTTTAATTAACAGCCTATGATATCAGTTGTTATACCCTGCTATAATTCAGAAAAATTTGTTGGAAGGGCCATCGAAAGTGTATTTCATCAAAGTTATGGCGATTGGAAACTGTTTTTGGTAGACAATAATTCCTCGGATAATACACTCGAAGTCCTTCTTCGTTATCAACAAAAAAGACCTGATCAGATTAAGGTGTTAACCGAAACAAAAAGAGGCGCGCCCGCGGCTCGGAACAAAGGACTTGGCGAGTGTAATACAGAGTGGATACAGTTTCTTGATGCTGATGACCAATTAATGCCGGACAAATTAGAGAGGCAATTAAAGATTGTCGACAACATAGATAGTGGACTAGTCGTTGGGAATTTTGCTCGGATTTTTACAGTTTTAGGCAGGGAAATAATGGTGAAAAAACCTCCTTTAACGGGCGATGTTTGGAAAGCTCTTTTAAGTGCACGGTTGGGGATAACAAGTGCAAATCTATGGCGGAGAAAGGACATTATTAAGGTTAATGGCTGGGATGAGGCTCTTTCTTCATCTCAAGAGTACGATTTGATGTTTCGTATGTTGAAATCCGGCACTCGAGTATCATTTGATGTACCTGATATCTCGGCATATATTTATTATGTCAGAAACTCGATTACACGAAATAAGGATCCAAAGAAGAACGAAATAATTTTACATGATCACTTGAATTTGAGGTTCAGAATAAGAGAATATTTAAAAGATGTTGGATGCTGGAATGTTGACATGGATATTATTTTTAATGATGTTCTATATTCTTTGTTAATGGATAAATACCTACAAATCCCTGAGGTAGTGAACAAGAAGTATCATGAGTTGAAGCTTAAAATACCAATTAAGAAGCGAGTTAAACAGCGGACTACAATGTTTATAAAGCGAATTATTTCAGTTCTAAGTTAATTTTAATATAGATTGTGGAAAAAATACAAATATTGAATATTCCGATTTTATCAACAAACCGAAGGCATTTGCTAGAAAATATGCACGAAGGTCTGTTTTTTACACCAAATGTAGATCATTTGGTGAATCTTCAAAAGGACTCTGAGTTATACAGAGCTTATCAACAAGCGGATTGGATAGTGTGCGACAGCAAAATCGTGAATCTAGCTGCGAAATTTGTAAATAAGTCATTTGAAGAAGTTATCCCGGGTTCGTCTTTTTTTCCAGCTTATTACGAATATCATAAGGATAATAAGAATGTAAAAGTGTTTTTACTAGGAGCAGCAGAGGGTATTGCAGTTAAGGCAAGGGAAAATATCAATAAAAAAGTAGGTCGGGAGATTATTGTAGGAGCGCATTCCCCATCTTTCGGTTTTGAGAAAAATGCCATAGAGTGTGAAAGAATAGTTGATATCATTAATCAGTCGAATGCGAATGTATTATTAGTAGGAGTAGGTTCGCCTAAACAGGAGAAATGGATTATTAAGTACAAAAAAGCAATGCCAAATATTAAGGTCTTTATGGCATTGGGGGCCACTATTGATTTTGAAGCAGGAAATGTGAAGAGGGCACCGATTCTCTTTCAAAAAATGCATTGTGAGTGGTTATATAGACTGTTAAAGGAACCGAGGAGGTTATGGAAGCGTTACCTAATAGACGACATGCAATTTTTTACCTATATTTTTAAGCAGAAAATTGGAATGTATAAAAATCCGTTTAGTCATAAACATTAATTGCTAATTGCATTCTGAAGAATGAAGGTGCGCTTTATAAACATAGATTTTATAATTGAATGAGAAAAATTGAAAAAGATTTATATATCGAGACGTTAAGAGGTATAGCTATTATACTTATGGTTGCTGGCCATGTCATCGGTGACGATAAAGATGCAGGCATGAAAGTGAGCGATAATTCAGGATTTAGGTATTTCTACTATATTTTTGAGTATCTGCGAATGCCCTTATTTACGGTTATATCGGGATATGTTTATTCAATGAGACCTCTTCTAGATAGGGATAAGCTTGCGTATTTTATTAATAAGAAGTTTAAAAGACTAATGATCCCATTTTTATTTTGTTCAACGCTGTTTTTTTTGGTACAATATTTCACGCCTGGAACAAATATGAATAAGAATTTAACGGATATTTGGAAGATATATTTTTTTAGCTATGCGCATTTTTGGTTTATCCAATCTATCTTTCTTATATTTATTATAGCAGCATTTATTGAGGTTTCCGGTTTACTTAGTAGCATTACAAACTGGATACTATTGATGTTTATATGTTTCTTACCCTTCCTATCAGGGGTATCGGTGGATTTCTTTAGTATAACAAAAACATTGTATTTATTGCCTTACTTTATTTTGGGTATCGGACTATATAGATTTAGAGATACTGTTTTTAAACAAAAGGCGGGACAAATAGCGTTGATTTCGGTATTCGTCATTTCTTTTATTACGCAACAAGTGTTGTTTTTCGTTGACCAAAATATAGACTTAATTTTTATACGACTGCTAAGAAGTGTGGTTGCTGTGTCTGGAATTACTTGTTTGATCTCGTTGAAATTTAGTTGCGCCCCCCTACAGAGACTCGGTTACTATTCTTTTATGATTTATCTGTACCATGTGTTTGCTACAGCAAGCGTACGTATTTTGTCAATGAGATTAGGTTTTGATAATGATGTCCTAGTTTTCTCTTTAAGTCTTGTTGCTGGGCTTTTATTTCCAATAATTCTGTATAACATTGTTGGAAGCTTTCCTGTGCTAAAGCTGGTTATGTTTGGTGAAGGTGTAGAAAAAAAAAATAAGATTCAAAGTTTGGTAACATAGTTCTTGTGATTTAAAAGTATTGGATTTTGCTTGATACTGTTGTTATTGTATCTTTGCGCAAATGTGTGTTTTTTTTGAGAAGATAGTTTAAGATATATGTGATAATATATACAGTTTACCTATGAAAAAAGTTTATTTTGTTATTTTATTGCTGCTAACAGCGTGGGGGTGTACAACTCCAAAGAATATACCATATTTTAGGGATCTACCCGATTCTGTAGATACAAAAATTGCGCAAGCAAATTTTGTAGATCCCAAGATACAGCCGGATGATATTTTGAGTGTTACTATACAAACAACAGATCCTCAAGCAAATAATGCGGTTAATCAGAAACTGGAACAGATAGGGGTATTAGCAACAAGTTCTGCAAGCAATGCTGGATCTCAACAAGTTTCTGGGTACCTAGTAGATAAAAATGGTGAAATAGAGCTGCCTCTCATTGGTAGAGTTAAAGTTGGCGGCCTATCCACTTTTGATGCTAGAACATTAATTAGGGAGAAAGCGGAGAGCTATTTGGTGAAACCGAATGTTCAGGTGCGTTTTGTTAATTTTAAGATTACTGTGATGGGGGAAGTTAACAAACCCGCTGCCTATGCCTTTCAGAGTGAGAAGGTAACTTTGTTGGAGGCTCTGGGCATGGCAGGAGACTTAACAATCTATGGAAAAAGAGAAAATGTTTTACTAGTCAGAAATACAACAGATGGAAAGGAGATGATCCGGTTTAATTTAAATAAGTCTGATATTTTTAAGTCACCGTATTTTTACCTCCGACAGAATGATGTTATTTATGTAGAGCCAAACAAGGCAAAGATCGCTACTACGGACGGTGCGAGAACTCGAACTATAACTATTGCTGCCTCAGTGATTTCTCTTGCTATCGTTGCTTTGACTAGACTATTTTAATTAAACAAATGGAAAATTTAAAACAGGACAGATCTATAGATCAACTAGAAGATAGTGGTGCTTTCGATTTAAAAGAATATGTAGGAAAGTTGGTTCGCGTATGGCCAATTGGATTAATCAGCTTGATAATATGTGTGAGCTTAGCTATTGCATATCTATTATATGCTACACCTAAGTATTATATAAATGCAAAGATACTGGTTCAGGATGAAAAAAAGGGAGGAGGGCAAAATGCTGCAGCTATGGATCTAAATAGCTTACTTGGCGGGAAAAGTTCTGTAGATAATGAGGTGGAAGTGCTTAATACTAGATATTTAATGGACCGCTTGGTTCGAGATAAGAAGTTGAATTTTTTGTGGTTAAAAAAAGATGGTTTAAAAGAAAGGGAGGTGTCAGAGGATCCCTTTGAAATACAAGTTTTTAATCTCTCGGATTCAATTCGAACGACACTTTTCAATTTTGAGCTATTGGATGTAGAGACCTTTCAATTAGATTATGTAGATCCAACTACTGAAGAAGATAAATCCATCAAACTGAAATTTAATGAAGCATTCGAGATTTCCGGTTTTGGACGATTTGCAATTATGGGTGTAGCTAAAGTGGATCATCTTAAAGATACGCAACTATCTTTATTTATAAGTTCAATAGATGCTCGTGTAGAGTCTTTAAAAAGGGCTATGACAATTAGTGTTACTAATAAGTTGGCTTCCACCATTGATGTTCAGTTTGACTATCCTCTACCTGGTAAAGGAGAGCGAATATTGAAAGGATATATTGAGGAATATATTCAACAGGACATCAGAGATAAAAGTCGAATAGCAGATAGCACCATTAAATTTATTGATGAGCGGATCTTGTTAGTGAATCAGGAACTGAATGGCATTGAGGGTAGTATCCAGACATTTATGCAAGGAAAAGGTTTGGCAAATATCTCAGAGCAAGCTAAGCTTTTATTAGCTAGCAATACCGATTATATTAAACAGCTTTCAGATATCGAGAATAAGATTCAGGTTATGAATGCAGTTGAGGAACTACTGAATCAGCCAGGTAACCAAAAGCTGGTGTCTGGTTCGGTATTGTCCGACGATCAGTCGTTTAATTCCCTCTTGTCTTCTTACAATAGCTTGAATTTAGAAAGGGATCGATTACTATTGTCATATACACCTGATAACCCATTTGTGACGAACTTGGATCAGCGTATTTCTTCCGTAAAGCAAAATATTTTGCAATATATTGCTACAACTCGTGGCAGTTTAGAGGTTAGTAAAAAAGAAATCGAACGAAATACAGGCAAAATAAAAGGTAATATAAGAGAAGTACCGGCTCAGGAAAGACAGTTTTTAGATCTTTCAAGGCAGCAGCAATTAAAACAAGAATTGTATTTATATCTTTTACAAAAGCGGGAAGAAACAGCGGTTTCTAATACTTCTAATATAGCAGGTATACGGGTGATCGATCCTCCTAAAGCCGAAGTTAAGCCTTATAGCCCGAAGAAAAATGTGGTTTTGTTCGCTGCAATTGTCTTTGCATTGTTCGTGCCGGTCGCTTACATATATGTACAAGATTTACTGAATACGAAAATTCAAAATCGTAAAGATGTTGAAAAGCGGACGAAATTGCCTATTATTGGTGAGTTTACACACAATTCTACTGAGACCGATTTAATCGAATTCAAATCATCTAGATCTGCTTTAGCTGAACAGTTTCGAGCACTTCGTACGAATCTTCAATTTATGATGCCAAAATCTACAGATAAAGTGATTTTGGTGACATCAGGGATGCCTGGTGAAGGAAAATCTTTTACATCGCTAAATTTAGCTAATATCTATGCTGTTTCTGGTAAAAAAGTGTTACTCTTGGAGTTCGATTTACGTAAACCAAAACTTTCAAAAACGTATACGGGCTTAAGTAAAGTAGGAATAAGCAACTATATTGTCGATCAGAATTTAACTTTAGATGATATGATCAATTCAGTTGGTGATACCGGTAATTTGTACTTTGGAGCTTGTGGTCCAATTCCTCCAAACCCAGCCGAATTAATTATGAGCGAAAGAGTAGGACAGATGATGCAAGGGGCACGTGGACGTTTCGATTATATCATCATTGATGCACCTCCGTTAGGTGCGGTAACGGACGGCCAACTGCTAAGCAGCTATGCTGATGTCACGCTCCATCTGGTAAGAGCGAGCTATACACCGCATGATTTGGTTGGGCTACCAGAAGATATGCGACGTGAAGGTAAAATCAACAACATGGCGATTATCTTGAACGATGTGAGTGAGAATGCCGGAGGCTATTATGGCTATAATTATGGCTATTACCATGCGGAGGATAACAAGAAACATTGGTGGAAGTTTGGTAGGAAATAAACAATATTAAACACTAAAAGTTATGCTATGAAACAAAATGTGTTTTGCAGATTAATAGCTCTTATTTGCTTGATATCCGCGTGTAAAAAGGACAAGGCTATCTCAGATGAGGATATTTTTGATAAAAATGTGAAGCATGAGATTACCTTTAAAGTTGGCAACTTTTCTTCTATTATAGAAGAAATATCAGCAACGGCTTCAAGCAGGACTCCTGCAAAGGCAACAGCTATAGAGGATGCCGTTAACTACATCTATTATATGCCGCATAAGCATAATAACATCTCTGACCCTAACACGTTTAAATTTGCTGTAAAGTTTGTTACGACAGATAGTAGCGCGTCAAATTTCGGTTCGATAAAAGATACCTTACTAGAGGGCCGGTATGATCTAATATTTTTTGCTTCAAGAGAGCCCCTTACTTTTTACAGAGAGTGGGTTGAAGCCGGTGATATTGTAACATTGCTGGGAAATAGCCCCGGCACAGATACTTATTATAAAGCTATTACAATGGATATAAGCGGCGAAGTCGATCGCGCTATCGACGTGGAATTGGAAAGGAGTGTCGCAAATTTGCAGATTCAGATAGAGGATCCTTTGCCTTTTGAGGTGAGAAAAATATCAATTTGGGCTGGTTATTCCGAATTTCAAAGCGCTTTATATAATTGGAAAGTAACCGGTAGTATAGACCATGAAGAATATCCGCAAAATAATGGTAGCCTCAATGAAGAGTATAATGATAGTGATGCGGGTAAAATCTTGTCGTACAACCTTTATTATCCAAAATATTCCAGTGAATTTGGTGATATTACGGAGGTCCATATAAGCGCCTACGATGTTAACGGACAGCGTTTATACAGTACCACTATAAATGATGTACCGCTTGTACGAAATAAAAGAACAGTGCTCAAAGGTAAGTTGTTTAGGAGACCAGACGATTCTGACGGTGGATTTAAGATATCCTTGCCCGATACTACTTGGGGTAATGGTGGTGTTATAAACTTTTGATCATATCCTATAGTCAGTTCGCAAACTGCTGTCTTTCGAAATGGGTAATATTTGTCTTAACGTTATGTGTGTCCATATCTTTTTCTTATATGATAAATTATTGAGAGATATCAGAGAACTAAAAATTTAATGGGTATGATTATATTTTATTTGTTTTAGATCATATCACGGGAAGTATTCGCTGAGAGCTTAAGGCTATCTGTCCTTATCCTACAGTCTATTTCAAAACTGAATAATTTCCTCATTTAGAAAGCCTTCTATCTTGTCAGGCACACATATTGCGGTGTTTTAATTTTTAACTAATTATACACTGCGATGGAAAATCTATTGAATGCAAGGGTGTTTTTAATATTGTTTTGTAGCTGGGCCATATTTGTTAGCAGCTGCAAATCGGATGGCTCCATGTCACCTGTTCCAGAAGAACCTGAACAGATAGAGTGGCTTCTTACGTCAGTCGTTAAATATCGAGAAGGAAATCAAGGTAATCCCGATGCTCAACTAACCATAAGCTATGATACCCTTCACAGACCAATCAGAGTTGCGGAGGAAACGAGAGAATTAGATGCCGGGTTTGTCAATTTTGTGACAAAGAATATAGAATACGATGACAAGGGACAAATTATCAAAATGTCTACGGTTGGAGGATTAGAAGAGTGGAATCATAAATTTGATTACAATGAAGGCGGGTTGTTAAAACGATTTTGGCGAGAAGCAACACCTGTAGAAGCAGTATATTCTTACGAAGGATATACGATAATTGGCAATGAAATTTTAAAAAGATCAAATCCTGAACTACCAGTGGATACCAATAGAAATGTTTATACATTCGATGCCAATAATAATTTATCGCATTTGAAAATTTATCGCATTAAAGGAGAGGACAATAGCTTGTCATGGGAAATCAACGCTGAGTTTACAAATTATGATCAAAAAACTAACCCATGGGCAGCCGTAAATATTGGTAATTTGCATATTTGGGAGATTTTTAATGCGATCTATCAGATGAATAGGGAGCCGAGAGTTATTGATGGCATGCCCTTTCTTTCAAGTAATAACCCATCTACCATAAAAATTTCTTCTACCAGTTACCGTGGCGATGAACCGAGCACCAGGGAGAATACATATGAAATAGAGTATGGCTATGATGAAAATGGGCTGGTAACACAGGAAATATTATATCACGTTGATAACGGCGATTACTTAGTAACGAATTATACGTATACCCACATAGATGAAATTGATTGATAATACTGATGCTTCCTCCTTGTGATGTACAGTTATGAACTTTCATACTAAGTTTTATAATTTTTGTCTCGTCGTCTTTCCCTCGCAAGAACTGACAATAAGTTAGGTGTATTTCTTGACGTATTTTAATTTTTAACTAATTATATATTACAATGAAAAATTTGTTGAATGTAATGCACGAGTTAATTTTGCTTTGCATCCGCATTGTGTTTTAAGTATTTTTAAATCAGATAGTTCGATGTAATATCCTTCGAAAGAGGATGCTTCAATTGAATTGCTTTTGACTTAGGTAATGAGATATGATAAATATACAAGTAGCGACAATCCTTTGGCCGAATTGATAATAATTTATGACAGCCTTCTTAACAAGCCAATCGAAATTCAGACGGCGGTGAGAAGATGGAATGATGGTTTTGTAGGTATGTCATCCGTTACGATCGAATATAATGACGATGGACAAATTGTTAAAACGCCTACAACGAGACGAGTCGAGCAGTGACTATGAATATAAAAAACTAAAGCGTGTTTGGCGTAAATCATATGGCGTAGAGGTCCTCTATTCTTATGAAGAGAATAATGTGACGGCTATTGAGATTCAGCGAAGGCAGCTCAGGGATACGAGTCAGAGTATCTATATGGCATTCTATCAGAGGTGAAATCTTCTCGCATTACTGAGGATCCAAATGATAAATGAGGTTTCCATTCGGAAGCAGAATATACCAGCTATGACCAAAAACTTATTTCGTGGGCATATGTAAATATCGGTAATATACATATATGGGAGTTTAAAAATCTCCCTGGTTTAGATACATAAAGGGTGGATCCGGATAGAAAATTAGTTTATCCTTTTAAAAATAATCCTTCTTACACTACAGATTATGAATATACACATGTGTCTGAAGTTAGTAATTGATGCATATTGTCTTTCTTATACTGTTGCCATTTGGAAGTGTTTTTTATAATGGGATAATAATATTAAATTCTGGGAACACGCGCTAAAAACTATCTACTTCCTGTTAATAAATTTAGCATTTTAGGTGTGAATTTCGTCATTAATAAATATAGACATAAACAGATGGAAATTGTTAAAAGTGGAGCAGTTAAGTACTTAATTAGTAAAATGCTAGGAGTGTCGAATTTAATGAGTTTATCAAGCCCTCTTTTTACCATTGCTAAAAGCAGTATCATGTGTGTGGCAAAAATGAAAAAAGTAGCTTTGGATAAGATATTGTTTGGTTTGACACCTTTATATTCTATTAAATAGCTTGCGATATTGATAGCACTAATAACGCCAGTTAATACATAGATAGGATAGAAATACTCTTTTACGTAACTTCCATCATAATATGTTGTAAGTAGCATTGACACGGTTGCAAGGAAATACCAACAAAATTTGCCTGTTCTTAATGATATTACCATGTTTTTGCTAAAAATACTAAAATAGGCTCCGAGAGAAAAAAAGAAGAAGGTTGTTATGCTAAAGCCTGGGATTATCGGCCATATCCTAGTGTAATAAAGTGTGGCCAGTAATAGAATCCCGTAAAATTTTGTCCACTTAACAAAATAATAAATTAGTGGTGATAGAAATGCCGTTACAATTAAATCGCGTAGAAACCATAAGGGTATATTGTACGGTGCAGAAGATGGGATTTTCCATCCTAATATATTTGTTCTTTCAATGCCCCATTCGTTGTAATTCCAAAATATTTTAAAGTTATAATCTATTAATTCGCTTATGAAAGTGTTAATACTGCCGTCCATCTTAACAAGCCTTTGGATCATCAAAACAAAAACTGCGATCAAATTCCACAATAGATAGGGAACGACTAGGGTTTTTATCCTGCGTTTAATTTTTTTTAAGTATACGTTGTGATTCCATGTCTTTGTCTTATAGAAAAATAAGAAGCCAGAAAACAGAAAAAAACAAGGTACACCTATATGACTAACTACGTGAGATCCAAAAGTGACGATCAACTTATAGCAATCTACAGCAGTAAGAGCGAAATAATTGATGTTCTGAACATCTACTACAGGATTCATATGTATAAAAACGACTCCAATAATCAGGGGGAAACGTAACCAATCTATAGTTCTTGATTGAATTTCTTCTTGAGTCTTCTCTAGATAAACCTCTTGATGCATATGAAATATTTGATTGCTTTAATAATAAAATGACTTAGTTATCTTTAGAAAGCCGCCCATACTATTATTTAAAAGTTTACCTCGATCTATCGCTATAGCCGCGCCAACAGAATAACCATTGGCAAGGCTCCGGCCTATTTCGCCATAGAGGGAAAACTGATTTACGTTCTTAAAAATACCATAAACAGGATCTCGATATCTATCACCAAGCGAAGCTCCTGTCTCACTTGTAGCAAAAGTGCCGTAATTTTTGGAATAACTGGCTTTACCCAAAAATGACCAAGATTTATAAGACAATTCAGCGCCAAGATGAAAAGCAATGACTCGGTTGTTAACAAAGAACTGCCGAGGATCACGCGGTTGCCCTTCTCTTACTAAACGAGCTGGTGTAATAAAAGGAGTGCCTATACCTACCTCATGGTAAGACCAGCCCTTAAAATAGTACCCATTGTTGTAATAATCTTCATCACCAGATTTAGTAGCTTTTGACCATTTTTCCCCAGCTTGATTCTTTGTATAAAGGAACTCTACTAATATCTTTTTCCATTGAAAACCGCTGCTCAGATCGGTTCGATACATGCGGTTTGTAAGCGTAATACCATTTAAACCATCCCGAATATTGGCCAGCCTGGAAAGAGCACCTACATCATAAATATTTTGCCGGTAAACTAAAAGACTTATATTGTCAAAATCATATTGAAAGCCAATATCCACAGAACCAAGCTGGTTACCTATTTTGGTATATCCGGTACCGCCGCCGAAACGGTATACCTTACCAATGAGCACATGATAGAAGGTTTCAATGGGTGACAATCCAAAATACTCGCCATAAATCGCTTTTTCGTTGCCCCAGTAAGCTTCATGGTTAATACCTAAATATACTTTGGCCCGCCAATTTGTTTTACCTATGCGACCATAGAGCGATGTTTGATGAAAATAGGTGGGCACTCCGTCTTTGATATAAGGGTGATTTGGATCGGCAAATTGCCCTTTCTGAAAAGGCATCCTCCCCACCCAGCCATGAGCAATATTACCTTTTATAGCAAATAAACCGTCAAAAATGGGCAGCGTATAATAGTTGGGTATCGATATCTCCACCTTTGGAATACCCAGGGCATTGCCGGATACAGCGAAGTTGCCTGAACTGAGCGTAGTATCGCCATTGAGCCCCATGACATCTTTGGTACGTCCGGCCTTGAGTTCAAACATGGCCAAGCGGATCTTGCCATATGCCTCCAGTAAGAGAAACTGCCCGCGATTGCCGCCATTCACACGTCCTTCGAAACCAGCTCCCCAATCGAAGAATTTTCCACCCTTTTGATAGGGACTGGCATAAGATTTTGTTGCACCAGCAATAAAGCTACCGGAGGCACCATCCAAAGGAACAGAACCAAACTGATTGGAGCGCATCCAGAAAGGAACATGGTTCTTGGAAGTGGCAATTCCTTGGGCCTCTACCTTAAAATGATAGAGGGAATCTTGCGCAAAAAGCGATAAAATGACAAAAAATGAGAGAAATGTGAGTAAAATACTTCTTAATATCATAGTGCGCGGCTAAAAATGTCTAACAATGATAATATAACGAAGTAAAATTTTAATTATTTTATCTGTTATGTTAATAAAATAACAACATATTGTTTATTTTGTTGGGTTAGTTTTAATTTTGTGTATATTTATTCTCAACATGTGAAATTTTTACACAATTTTGTGGTTGATGACGCAAAACTAGAGCGCATCTTCAGGTGCAATCTGCCCTACCATGTGTCACAAAAGCTGCCAAATTAGTGGAGTACAGTATAGCCTAGTATCAGAAGGGTTGCATGCCGCAATAATGAAAAAAGCCAACAAATGAAAGTCTGTTGGATTTTTTTGTGAATTCCATGGATAAATCTACATCTTCTCGTAAGTATTTGTAGAGCCATCATGGCTAGTCGACCCATAAGAAATAAGGAGCTCATCCCCCGATAACTTGATAAATACTTTCCTGTCGTCGCCATCGAAAATAATCCTGTTCTCAAATTTAGTTCCGTCTATTTCAGCTGATTCTTCCACAATCTCATAAGTTCCTTCCGAAACCACCGTCCCATCTTCAATTCTCTGGTATTCATGCGTAGAAAACTCAATAATACTTCCATTTCCTTTTTCAAAATGAGATGGTGCGTCGGCGATCTGTACGCCTAAAACATGTCGTAACTCCCATGTTCCTACAAGGGATTCAGGCTGAGTCTTCTCTTTTTCACAACCAAAAAATAACGTGGAAAGGACGAGGATGAGTAAATTTACTTTTTTCATAATATAAAGGCTTAGAGTCTTTTGATAAGAAACGGTTCAGACCGGCCGAATGCTACATCAGTGTGGCTATTTAAGTTGGACCAAATCATTACCATCTTTGCAATCTGAGCCAATTCACGTCCGCAAAAAAAATGCCGATCACTCCCCGAGCAATCGGCATTTTTTAATAAAATGGATATTGGCTATTTTTTAAACCACCTTTGCAATAGGCGGCTCACGGTAAAACTCACCAGCGCTCCAAGTGCAGCTAACAGTACTGTCCGTAGCAGGTCATGTCCGGAAAGCAGGGCTGCAGTGCTGAGTAAGGTACCACCTGCCGTGCTATAGCGTAACTCCGCTTTCATCCAATGGTGCTGCTGTATCCTCAGGTTTTTTATCCTGCTGCTCCAGTTGATCCCAGAGACTGAGCGCGATGTTTACCACCTTGGCTACTTGCACAACAGATGACGGTAACCGGAGGGGTAAACTCAAAATCACCTGTGCCGCTACCAGCAAACCTTGCTTGGCATGCGTTAAAAAATCAGATTTTTTCTCTTGCATCTTTTTGAATAGAACTAATGGATAGATAAACCTCTTCACCTGCCTCCAAGGCAGGATACACAAGGTCTTTGAGGCGTTCCAGTGCTATCCTGCTGTAATTACCTTTCCCTGGCGCAATGCATTTGGTTACCGGTGCAATGCATCCCTGTAACTCATAAAGGGCAAAGTTGGCAGGGTGGATCAGGATGGCTTCGCGTTGCGGTACATTCAGTACTGCCAGTTGATCGCCATGTTTCATGTGCATCCGCCTCATCAGCCGATACTGTCCCTCGGGGATGCAGCTCACCATTCGTTTATTACCACGCCAGGGCAGTTCAATGGTTTCGCAGATTTGTTTGCCCGCATAGCTAAGAACCCCGTTCGTACCCGCTTCGTGGTAGCTGCGGTATAATTCCAGGCGCATCATAACATGTTGGTACTAATGAGTGTTAATGCATGATGTTTACTATCGCCCATCATGTCGTAAAATCCGTTTACGCCCACAAAAAAGCGGATACCTGCCAACAGGAAGAGCGGCTCGCTGCGATCGGCCAGTACCGGGCAGTTCAACTGGACGGGCTCGATAGCTACATCATCAATAGGTAACACATCGGTTTGCGCCAGGCTCATCAGCCGGATGTCTTCGGGGTCGGGCAATTGGCCGCCTGGACCTAATGGAATGTCTGCCGGACGGCCATCATTTTCAAAGTCCACCAAACCACCAGCAGCAAAGAGCTGGAAGTGTGTGGCTCCCTCGGGCATCTTCAGATCTTCGCTGGGAACAAAGGCCTCCGTGAAGAATTGTAGGTTCCCGGCGGTACGATCGATATGTCCCCAGCACATGGCATGGCACAGATCGTAAAAATTACTCGCGGCGTTAAACTGAAAGCCCTGTAATTGCGTCACCTTGTCGGCCAATAAGGTGCGCTCACCACGACGGTTTACATCGTCGGTCTTGATCACCTGCAGCAGCACGGTGGTAAGACGGCTGGCCATGCGCCCATCGCTCACGCGGTTGGTAGCTTTGCGGAAGATGTAACGCATAGCTTTGGAGTAGCGGCCAGCACGGCCAAACTCGGCACCGTTTTGGCGGGTTAAAAGAAACTTCGAGTCGGAAGCAATACGTGCTCCGGTTAAAGCTGATTTTTTCTCCCTTACCTGATAACCATCTTTGGTTCTGAAAAAGGTCAAGTCACCTACTCGCCCTTTAATTTTAATGAAACTTTCTTGTACGCCCATAATGTGGATCGTTTTGTTGATACAAAGGTCCGAATATTGGGCAAGGGGCTCTTCGTCTTTTGCGTTTCCTGCGTTTTTTGCGCAACCTGCGCTTTCTGCATTTTTTGCGTTTTTTTCGCTTGGGTTTCAGAATGTTTTCGTATATTTTCGTCTCAATTAATAAATTGTAAAACCCGTTACCATTGGAGGGCACATTGTTGATAGGCACCAATTAGCTATTTGTTTCGGGCAGCTGTATGTATATTGAAAGTAGGCTTTAAGTATTAGGAAAGTACTAGGAAAGTATTAACTAAGTATACATATAGTATTAAAAATAGCAGGGCGGGGTGCTGGGTAAACAATGTGATGGCAACCTTTTAGCGGTAGCATAGCTATTTTTTGCCCAAATGAAACATCAGAGAATCTGTATTTATAGTAAAGATATTGCCATCTTAACCGGAAAAAGCCTACGTTACGGTCAGCAGGTATTGCAGAACATCCGTTTTGCTCTCAAAAAGGAAAAGCACGAACTGATTACGATTTACGAATATGCTGAATATTCAAATATAGATATTGAATTGATTAAGCAGGTGTGTAAATAACTGGTTTGCCCTCTTAGATCCTTGCTTTTTTTCTCAAAAAAATCTTGAAAATCTCGCTAAACACTAGCGGACAAAGACCTAGACCTAAGACAATAAGCCATTCGTAGAGCCCTATTGCCTGTAATTTGAATGCTTGCCGCATAAACGGAATATACAATACAAGCAGTTGTAAACCGAAGCCTATGATTACTGATCCTGCAAGGAATTTGTTTGACAAAAACCCAACTTTGAAAATGGATTTGTTTTCGTGGCGGAAGCTGAACGAATAGAGAAGCTGACAGGCAATAATGGTCAAAAATGCCAGTGTGCGGGAATACTCATGTACCGTTTCGGGAATATTCCCGGCAAAGGGGCTGTATCCTTTGGTGTAATAGCCAAGCAGGAATGCTACAATGGTCAGGATCCCGATAAGTACCCCTGCACGGATCACACGGCTTCCGGCGCCATGCGAAAAGAAATTTTCGTTAATGGCCCTTGGCTTTTCTTTCATCACGTCCTTATCACCCGGGTCCATACCTAAAGCTACAGCCGGAAGGGTATCTGTTACCAGATTGATCCACAGAAGCTGTGTGGCTATGAGGGGGACAGGAAGCCCCGCCAATATGGTAACAAACATGGCGATCACTTCTCCCACATTGCACGAAAGCAGAAAAACTACCGATTTTTTGATGTTGTTATAAATGTTCCGTCCCTCTTCGATAGCGCCGATAATGGTCGAAAAATTATCGTCTGCCAGAATCATGTCGGCCGCATTCTTGGCTACGTCCGTTCCCTGGATTCCCATTGCCACGCCTATATCGGCGGCATTGAGCGAGGGTGCATCGTTTACGCCGTCGCCTGTCATCGAAACGACATTTCCTTTACTTTTGAACGCCTTTACGATATCAACCTTATGTTCAGGCGAAACCCTGGCGAAAACGCTATATTCTTTGATATGGGATGCTAATTCGGACTGGGACATACCGTTGATTTCCGCTCCTGTGGTGGCTTCCGAAATATCCGCAGCAATACCCAGCTCTTTGGCAATGGCAAAAGCCGTGTTTTTGTGATCGCCCGTTATCATTATGGTGTTAATGCCTGCCTCTTTAGCTGTGGCAATCGAATGTTTTACTTCCTCACGGGGAGGGTCTATCATTCCTACTACGCCAAGCATTACCAGATCTCTCTCAAAATTTTCTGAAGCAATCGGGTTCTCAACGGGCCTGAAAGCAACGGCTAAAGTACGCAATGCTTTGTCGGACATCGCATCGGAGGCCTCAGACAGAATGGCCTTATGGGTTTCGGTCATCGGAATGATTTCTCCCTGTTCGAGAATGTAACGGCATTTGACGATCAGATTATCAGTCGCACCTTTCGCATAGACTGCAAATTTCCCGTCTTTTTGGTGCAAAGTGGACATCATTTTCCGGTTGGAGTCAAAAGCAATTTCACCCGTTCTGGGTTGGTTTTCGAGCAGTTCTTTTCGGTTAATTTTCAACTTGTCGGCCAATTGCAATAAGGCGATTTCGGTGGGGTCGCCAGTGCTTTCTCCTTTTTCGAGTGTCGCATCCGACGAGAGTATCATTGCCTCCGAAAGCAATATTCCGTCTTCCGAAAGATGGGTCTGGTTATTGATTTCCTGTGTGTTGTCGGTAAAGGTAAAAACCTGTTGAACCGTCATTTTGTTTTGCGTAAGTGTTCCCGTCTTATCCGAACACACGATGTTGACCGATCCTAATGTCTCAACGGCGGGAAGTTTTTTTATGATGGCATTCTTTCGGGCCATTTTCGTTACTCCGATAGAAAGCACCACGGCCACTATAGCGGCCAAACCTTCGGGAATCGCCGCGACAGCCAGCGAAACCGAGGTCAGAAACATCTCCGCCAGATCACGCCCCTGAAAAAGCGACACTGCGAAAAGCACTACACAGATAATAACGGCTGCTATCCCGAGGGTTTTGCCGAGTTGGTCCAAACGGATTTCAAGCGGTGTTTTGGTTTCTTTGTCTTCACTTAAAATCGTAGCGATATTTCCAACTTCGGTCTGATGTCCTGTTCCTGCCACAACTCCGATCCCACGGCCGTACGTAACCAAGGTAGTCATGTAAGCCATATTGGTGCGATCTCCAAGCGGTATATATCCTTGCGGAAGGACAGATGCTGCATCTTTGGTAACTGCAACGGATTCGCCAGTTAAAGCTGATTCGTCTATCTGCAGATTGGCACTTTCGATGAGACGCAAATCGGCAGGAATATAACGTCCCGCATCTAAAATGACAATATCTCCAGGAACAACTTCTTCCGAGCTAATTTCCTTGATTTGATTTTCGCGCTTAACCAGCGCTTTGGGGACAGCCATATTCCGAAGTGCCTCAATGGCATTTCCTGCCCGGACTTCCTGAATTAGCCCCAGTATTGCATTGATAAGGATAACAGCCGTTATGATAATTCCGTCTACGTATTCACCCATTAGCATGGTGATAACAACTGCTGCCATCAACACGTAAATCAAAGCATCCTGCAATTGTGAAACGAATAGCATAAAAACGGATTTTCGTTTATGGGTTAGCAGCTTGTTCTGTCCATATTTTTCGAGTCTTTTTTGCGCTTCGCCATCCGAAAGTCCCGAAGATGGATTTACGCTATATTTTTCGAGAACCTGCTCAGCGGTTTGCGTATAACACAATTGTGAGGATTGATCGTTGGTTGTTGTGGCCGTATCGTTCATTGTTTTTTTAGCACGCTTTGCAAAAGCCTAAAGTTACGAAAAAAAACCACGCAGTCTCACAACAGACAACAACACCGCTGCACTAATTACTGCTTATTTTTATATTTTTGTGAGGACACCTTTGTTTTTATGACGTTAAATGCTGTACTGACTTTTCTTTTCGGATTGATTGTAATAATCGTTGGCGCTGAAATTTTACTCCGGGGAGCATCGAAAGTCGCTTCGCTTCTAAATATCCGCCCAATTGTTATCGGCCTTACTGTGGTTTCTATCGGAACCAGTCTGCCCGAATTGGCTGTCGGACTGACAGCCATAGATGATGGAGCTGGAGATATTGCGGTCGGAAATATTGCAGGTACAAACATTGTTAATATTTTGTTTATTCTGGGGCTGAGCGCGGTTATCCGGCCCTTACCTTTGCAGATGAAAAGCATAAAAACAGAGCTTTACACGATGGTAATTGCCGCTGTTTTGCTATTGCTGTTGTCATTGGACGGAAGATTGAATATATGGGACGGAATTTTGATGTTTGTGCTCGGAATTATTTACCTGATTATCATCGTCAGGACCAGTAAAAACGAGCCCGTGGAGGTACAGAAGGATTTTCAGGAAGAGTTTGAACCCAGTACAAAGAACGAAAAGTCGGATTACAAAGTATGGAGCTGGAATTTGATGCTGCTGTTCTGCGGGATTATAGCAACTATTTACGGTGCGGAAAAGTTAGTACACGGAGCTGTAAGCATTGCCCAATACTTTGGAATGAGCGATGCGGTAATCGGTCTGACTATCATTGCCATCGGGACATCAGCTCCCGAACTTGCAACCACTATTGTGTCTACTGTTAAAAATGAACGCGATGTGGCTATCGGAAATCTTCTTGGAAGCAGTGTTATCAATATTTTTATCATTCTCGGAATAACTACCATATTCACACCTAACGGAATCAACATTTCCAATGATATTTTGTGGTTTGATTTGCCTCTGGCGGCGCTGGTAGCGATTGTTTGTTATCCCATTTTTAAATCCGACCAGCTGGTTTCGCGGAAAGAGGGAATCATTTTTGTAAGTATGTACATCGCTTACCTGTGTCATTTGTTGTTTTTTAGAATGTAGTTATGCCGATTTGGAGAGACGGTATGCATAACTTGCAAACTTAATATTGTGATATCGTAAAACGATTTAATGATAACGCCCTGATCTTCAAACGACTTCAATAATTGTGTCATTTTAGATGACACAGGAGCAGCAGTTGGCTATTTTGGGTGACCGGGGGATCAGAAGAACCGTCGAAGGTGTTGGAGAAACTCTTTGGAAATAGTCAAGATTATAGAACCCAAATACTGGGTTTTGTTCAGTACATCTAGGTTGGTCAGCACCCAGTATCCAAAGGGAGCAAAGTATTGGAGCTTCGATTTACCCGAGGTGATTTTTATCGGAGTTCTTGAATTTCGGATGGATGAAAAGGAAAGAGATCAGTACCTGAAGAATATCTTGTTGATTGACAGGGATACAGGTAAAACTTTTTACAAAAAATTGAGCTATATAATCCTGGAACTCCCTAACTTTGTTAAACCGGACGAGGACATCAGGACGGATACCGACAGATGGTTCTGGATATTGAACAATCTGAGTAAAGCTGATAAGATTCCCACGTTTATGAACAAATGGATATTCCCGCAGATTTTTAAAATAGCGGAAGTGTCGAATTTAAGTAAGGAGGAAAGAATGGCATACGAAGCAAGTTTACAGGACAAGTGGATATGGAGCAGTGCGATGTCTTTTGCAGAAAAGAAGGCAGCTAAAGAAGCGATTGCAAAAGCGCGCGCTAACGCTAAACAGGAGAAATATAATATGCAAATAGAATCTGCCCGTTCGTTGAAAAAGATAGGGCTCTTAAGTAATGAGCAGATTGCCGAAAGCTTAAAACTGCCTTTGAAAGTTGTAGAAGAATTATAAATAAATTGCATACAGCATTCTATAACTATGCAATATAGGAGGCCGTCTAAAAAAGTTCACTTCGTCATCTCGACTGGAGCGTAGCGTAATGGAGAGATCTCATTGTCAATATGATAGATTTACTCATCATGTATTAAGCCATTTCCACCCCAACCTTTCTCAACAATTCCCAACCTTTCTTCGTTAATCGTCAGTGTTGTCATCGCTTTTCTATTGTCAAACCAAGATAAGACTTAAAGTTGTGTTGTTATGGGCCCTCTATATATATTCTGTTGTCTTATTTCCTCAGCGTCAATTTTTTATATAAATGCTTAAACAGCTCCCCTTTTTTTCGATTGGTGGTTTGTTCGATAAACAATACTAGGTTAAAATTGACATAGTTTGCCGCTATTTGTTATTACCAGAATTATTCTTATCTTTGCATTGTTCTTTACCATAGGTAGGGAATCTACAAAGGTCTTAAACGTTGAACCCGAATCAACGTTTTTTTTTTGACCAAAATTATTTGTTCTCCTCCCAATCTGGGCTGCTTAATATTTTTGCTAAACTTTCATCTTGCATTTCATACGCCGTTACGAATTTTGCTTTTAACTGGCCGGTAAATCGAATGACAACGGATCAGATACAAAAGTTGTGGACTAAGCAAATAATTTGGTTACGCCTGCCTGTAAATTCTTCCATCATGTTAAGCTGTATGATAAGTTTAGCAAAGTTAAAAAACACAATAATATTTTGCTAATAAAATTAGATTTCATATGTTTGTGTTATACCTAAATCTGAATGGGCCAAAGTAAGCAACAATCGAATCAATATGATAAGATTATAAAAGAGAACTTGGAGTTGACCTTGCCAGTTATTGTTCGCGAGGTTCTCGGGCTGAACATTGTCAGCAGCGAAGAACTTCCCGATGATATACAGCATACAAAAGAACGAAAACCGGATGCATTAAAGAGGGTTACCGATTCAGAAGGGAACACTTATGTGCTTCATGTAGAGTTTCAGGTAAAAGATGAAAGGGATATAATTTATCGCATGGTGGAATATTAGGTAACTTTGAGAATTATGATAGTTATGTTGTTGTTAAAGAGATTATTGACGATATGAAATTTCAGTCAAAAGGCGATTTCGCTGAAAGTAGATATTTCAAACAATTACGTATATTTGTACAATTGCGCAGCAATTTGGAAACACAATTCATTTGCAGTTAGTTTTTTATTTTTAAGGCCAAATGGAGCATTCATGTTTTGTCTATTTTAAAGGTATCATGAATGGTTTGAAAAAGCTATGGAAGCAGTAAGTAAGTTTTTTAAGGAAGAAAGGGATTTTCTTTATCGAAAAGGTGAAGCAAGAGGCGAAGAAAAGAAAAGTTATGATGTAGTGGAAAATCTTATAGTGGATTTCGGCTTTACGGATGTGCAGGCTGCTAAAGCAGCAGAGGTTTCAATTGATTTCGTCCAAAAAGTCCGCGCTGATCTGGCTAAAAAGAAAAGTAAATAAGACTTGTCATCACTTCGTCATCTCGACTGGAGTGTGGCATAATGGAGAGATCTCATTGTCAATATGATAGATTTACTCATCATGTATTAAGTCATTTCCACCCCAACCTTCCTCAACAATTCCCAACCTTTCTCCGTTAATCGATACATTTGTTTGCTGCTATTTATGCGACGTTCGGACCAGTCCAGTTATATTGAATTCTCTGCCCAGGATCCTCCTGAGATTGTTCCTTTTTGGAAAAGGTGGTCGAAGCTGAAGGTGGTTTTTACAGGGAAGAAAGCAAAAACAAATGGTTCAAGGAATTAGAAGGCAAAAATTACCTAGACCATTTCGATTATTATATCAATGTTTTTAAACCGGAGGTGGATAAGCTTATCGATAGCGAACAGCCAGGTCACATTACGAAAGTTTCACCAGCCGATTTTGATGATTACAGTAAACCCGTGATGGATAGATATCGGCAGCGTTTGGTATATGCGAAACAACACAAGATAACCAGATTGTCCTGGAACAGCAATCATTGGCGCTAATACACATGAGGGCAAATATGGCTTTGGATTTGAAGAGTGGCTGTTTTATCGATCCGTTGAGTGACTATTCGGCTGTACAGTGGTCAATCTCGTAAAAGAAGGGATAGACAAAACCTTAGCTTTTGATGCTTAAGTTTGCATCTAAAAAATAATAAATATGAGTACTATTAAAGAACTGACCGGTTTATTACAGAAATTGGATGAAGACCAATTGGCCGTTACTGCGCATTTTATCAGAAACATGGAAGCTGGCGATATAGCTCCGGATTTTATTGCTCAAGCAATGGAATACATCCATCGGCATTACACCGATATTTTGCTTAGATATCAAGGCGATTATTGTACAGATAGTAGAGATGCCGACAGGGTTGCGTATCTATTATTGCTGAGAGATCTCTTCAGCTGCAAAGAGTTGATCTGGTAGAGAAGTGTTTCCTAAATATTATCTCCAGCTATCCGGTTGGAGATATATTCAACTAAAGTCATCAATCTTAGATTTTAACAGATCATTTTCTTCAATTAGTTAAGAATATTGCTGAATCGTGTCATGACGAATGTCTAATAGTTTTTCTATCACCAGTCAAGGAAAAGGGTGTGATGAAGAAGGAGGAATTTAAATAATTCCCGTTTAAATAGGATCAAATATGTCTAGGATTGATAGACTTATTTCGGGCATTCTTTATCAAGGTGTTATTTAGTGTGGCCTGTGCAATATTTAGTCCTTCGTAGTCGGCGTCATGACTCACTAATATCGCATTGGTTTTTTGTGCCAGTTTTAGAATAATTACATCGTTGATGTCGAGTTTTTGTACATTGTAGTCGAGTAAGTCGGCAAGTTTGATTTTTTCCTCAAATTCCTTAAAAGAAACCACGTCAGCGTATATTAGTAACCCTTCTTTGTATATATCAAAAGCCTGTTGACACGCCGTCATTGCCCGGAAGCCTCTTTTGTAAAAAGTTCCGAACTCTCCATGAGTTTCACTCTTGTAATATTTTTTCGCTTCCGCTTGCAACAAACGGTTAAATAATTCGCTTAATTGTACTGAAGGAATAAATATTTTATAGTCCGTGCCTTGAAGGTGATTATAAACGGCATTGAAATAAGTAAGATATTTTTTTTCTTGATCGGGGTTTTTAGGATTTGGCGGAAAACCTAAAACGGGTAATAGCACATTCGTATCAAAAACGTAGTTTGTGTCTTTGGGTTTACTGTGAAGGTTTATGTCGATAACATTGTAAGCCATTGTTTAGGCATAGGCTTCTTCAATGGCGTCCCGGTTTTTCTCTTCAAAGTTACTAAATACGAGGCTGTACTTTTCACTGAACGCGTGGATTTCTGCATATTGTGTGGGGTGCGCATATTTTTTTACGTGCTCGGGGCCAAATTCCATGAGAAGTTTACCTATACAGGCATTCAAAAATTGCGTAGTACAAATTTTGATTCCTTCGAATGACAACTCAACCTCCTCATTTTGTTTCACACATGAAAGCATTTTGCTGTAAACAGCTAGGCCATCATCATGAAACACCGCATTTGCACTGCCGTTTAAGATATCGAGAACAGAAATTTTCATATTAATAGTTTAGTTCAAAATTAATACCAAAAATATTGAGGGTCACAAAGATACGCAATAATCCGAAACTTATGTCCTAAGCTAATCATTTTTTATTAAATACCAAATGAATAGTAGTCCCTAAAATATTATATGGCATTTCTATTATCCCTTCGGGATAAAGAACGGTGCCAATGTTTGCCGTGTTCCAATAGGCATTTCCCGTTACGATGTGCATCTCGCCACCACTATTGAAAAAATACTCCTTCATACGGCGTAGATTTATACCTCCGGTCGCGTCAGTTTTTATAGTGTTTCCATTCACTGCCCAAGTAATGGCATCTTTAGCTGTGTCTATTTCATTATTCGTATGCGTAGCGATCTTTGGCAAAAAGCCAACTCCTATATCACTCACTGTAACTTTCACTTTATTTACTGTTGGATAAAATTGGCCACAGATGAAAAATGGATGTTCAGTCCCGGCATGTAGGTTGATGTTGCTTAGCAGTTCGGTCAAGTCATCCACTATTTTTGCCAGTTCTTCTTCTGAAAACTTAGGCATACCCTCATGAGTAAGTAACTTTTCAAATAAGTAAGCGATGTATCCATCTTTATCGCTTGGATAAAAAGCCTGACAGGGTAGTGCCGTTACATCTTCATTTGCTTTACCGGTCATTTCTATATTTAAAAAGCCATTACGAAACAAGATATTGTTAAATTTAGACGCTATTTCTTGCGCATCAAAAGTAAATCGAAGTTGCCGTTCCGTTGAAAGGCTATATAGTAGCCCAGCTACTACAGCACACATATTTCCATCTATCCATTCAACATTGGCCAGCGATATGGGTATGGTGCAATTTGTCAGTTTAATACACTCCTGATAAAAGTTTAGTAGTTGTTTCAGTCCTGTAGCATCTGTATATATCCTATCTTGACCTAGGTGTATGAAGTCGACTTTTTTGTTCAAAGGTGTTTAGGTTTTTCTTATTTACCAAAAATACGAAAGGCAAGAGATGTCTCCAAATAAATTGAACAGTTGTCTGTCATCATCTCGTCGTCCAGTTTGGACCTTATAAAAAAATAGAAAGCGCATGGCTAAACTACACAGCCATATCTGCATTATGGTGTCAAATGAAATATGAGCAAAACGCCAATAATTCCGAAGATACTTTCCTTTTTCCTTTATTCATTCTCGAAGGTACTTGGTCAATTCCGAGTTTATTGTTTCAACGTTTTTATCACCAATGTGTTCCGTCAAATCAATCCGATAGTAATTGATCGATTCCGAAAGTTGAGTTTTTACAGAGCCCGCTAAGTCGGTCGAGTTGAAATAGCGGATTAAAAACAATTCAATAACCTGATTAATTATTTCGGCCTCTTTTAATTCTTTTATCCATTTTTGAATCGATTTAGGTCTTTCGATTTAGTCGTGGGTAGAACGTTACATATCCCATTTTCCAGAATCAATCAACTCCCACCTTCCTCAACAATTCCAGCCCTTTCTCCGTCAATTGATACATCTGCTTGCTGCTTGTTGGTTTGGTCTTTATAGTCATCTCCACTAGTCCCGTATCTTCGAGAATTTTTAAAGAGCGTTTATTGTTATTTGTCGCATTTTTATAGTCTGAAAATTCGAAAAGCTCAATCCGCTTTCTTGGAGCATCTTTCAAGTAATACACCATTTTAGCCATCTTGTGGAATGCTGGAGTTACTAAGTCGTTAAAATTATTGTCGACATTTTCTTCTAAAAAGAAGCGGATTTGCTCAATAGTTTGAGTTTGACCTTCCGGAATCCGTTGTGCTTTTCTAAACTCTTTAGGAGACCCATTTTGACCGTTAATCTCAACGATACCTTCTTGCAATAAAATGTCCAGCGAGTTTTTGATGGTCGATTGACTATATACGATTGTGTATGACTTTTTTATATGCTCTGCAACTTGTTTCGCAGTTCTAAATGTATTTAAAAATGTTGATTGAAGCACTCGGAATTCAATAAAAATCTTCGCATCAGGTCTCGTATTTAGCAACTCAAGCAGTTTTTTGTTGAATCTATGTGTCGCCAGAACTCTTCTTTTTAGCATCTTCCATGGGGGTAAAGGCTTGTCAATATTGTATAAATACACTTTGTCAATTTGATATAAATTACTAAGTATATCAATGTTTTTTGATTTAGAAGGGAAATCCCCGGCTTCAATTCTTGTAAGTGTTGATATTGAAATGCCGGTCAATTGAAAAATGTGTTCCCTAGTCAAGAGCAATAGATTTCTTAAATGAAATAGCCTTTTGCCAATCTCAATTTCGATGTCGTATTTCATAAGAAAATTTAGACATCATTTCAATTTGTTGTTCTTTATATTTTGACGATTTGTAAAATAATATTATCTTTGTTTTTGTAATTGGTGGTCGGAATATGAATATTCGATTCATTAATCACTTTTTGGCATTAAATTAAGAGTCTCGTCTACATCTCTGACAATTTTAAACTGAACGAGACGATGGAGTAATGCCCATAGCGACTTTTTGCGTACTTTTGTACGGCTATAGCGCTATGGGTTCTATCGTAAATCCGGTTCAGTGAGTGTCAGAGCTTGTAGAGCGGTTGATAGGGCCCGCTATAGTTTTCGTGCTCTATATATCGAAGAGACTCGTTTTCAAACTAACCATATGAAGGCGAGTTTTTTATTTTCCATCAACCAAATCCCTGCCGCTCATGGCAGTGCCCCAACTTATGCTGGTCCTACAGCATCAGAACGCTTATTTCCGATCAAACCGAAATCCCCGATTTAACGTTTTCTACATCTTCTAAAACGATGGCCAAACGGCCAACGCGCGATTATTGACACAATCCATAACAACCAAACCAATGAAGAATGAAGCAAATTTTATGCTTAAAGGGAGCGCTATGCTCTTTCCTCAACCAAATTAAATATAAACGGGCCATAGCTTCAAAGCTTTTTGCTTTAAGCTTTGCGCTCACAAGCTTGTTCTGTGTTTGTTTGGCACACGCCGGGCAGCGGGGTCTAGGCAACCCTGCTGCCACTGGCGTGGCTTTGCAGACGGTATATCCTGTTACGGGAAAAGTATTTGATCACGAAAATAACCCATTGGAAGGAGCAACCATTAATATCGAGGGTACAAGGGGTAACGTGTTTACAGACAGCAACGGTAATTTTCGCGTGCTCACTACGGACACGAGTGGTACCTTGTTGATAAGCCATATTGGTTATCAAACAGTAAAAGTGAACTTTAGTAGGAGGGAAGCGGGGCCTTTTTCCATTAAGCTCGAAAGTAATGGCGTTGAACTCGAAGAAGTGCATGTAAATACAGGCTACCAAACGCTTCCTAAAGAGCGGTCTACAGGAAGTTTTGTACAGGTGGATAACGAATTGCTGAACAGAAGAGTGTCAACCAATATCTTAGATAGACTAGACGGGGTAACTAGCGGATTAATATTTAACAATAATGGTAACAAGCAAGCACGGCAAAGCGAAATCCAGATCAGAGGAAGGGCAACGTTGTTTGCCAATGCTGATCCTTTAGTAGTGGTTGATAATTTTCCCTATGAAGGCGATATTAGCAATATAAACCCAAATGATGTGGCAAGTATCACCGTCTTGAAAGACGCCGCTGCTGCATCGGCATGGGGTGCTTTTTCCGGAAACGGCGTCATTGTGATTACTACTAAACAGGGGCAATTAAAATCTGCACCGAAAGTTGGATTTAATGCGAATGTGAATATCGCCCAAAAGCCAGATTTATTTTATACGCCACAGCTCACTTCTGGAGAATATATCGATATTGAACAGTTCTTGTTTCAGAGGGGAGCTTACAACAACACTATAAATAATGGTTATGCTCCATTGTCTCCAGCGGTAGAGATTTTTCTAAAAGGTAGATCAGGTCTCATTTCGTCAAATGATTCGCTTGAAATGATTTCGAAACTGAAAGATATAGATGTTAGAGACCAGTTGCTTGAACATCTATATCAAAATAGCATTAACCAGCAATACCAATTAAATGTAAGTGGCGGCTCCCAGAATCAGCGGTATTATTTTTCAGCAGGCTATGATAAAAATTTACCGTCCCAGATAAGAAACAGTAGCGAGCGGATTACATTGAACGCAAGCAATACCTATTTCTTTTTGAACGGGAAGCTAGAGCTCTTCTCAAATATTCTATATACAGCTGGTAAATCCAAGACAATACCTTCCTTTAGCCCTGCATATCCTTACGACCAGATTGCCGATGAAGAGGGCAATGCTTTACGTATTGTGAGAGACCTTAGGTTTTCTTATATAGATACTGCCGGAAATGACCGGTTGCTCGATTGGTCATACCGTCCATTGGATGAGCTACGCAATAATTACCAGTTTTCACAAACAGATGCTAACAACTACCGCATAAATCTATCGCTGGGATATGATGTTCTACCACATCTTAAGGCAAAAGTGCTCTATACTTATCAAAAATCAAATAATGTGGGTTTCAACCACTATGATAGTCGGTCTTACTATACCCGTCATCTTATTAATATGTATTCAACTGTTAACTGGCAAGACGGTTCGGTGAGTTCTGCGGTGCCCTACGGCAGTATTAGGATAGACAATATAGGCGAATCATCCAATAAGAGTGGGCGCTTTCAGCTAGATTACAATGATGCTTGGGGAAGAAATGAGATAGCTGCTATAACAGGGATAGAACTAAGGGATGGGGATAATATGCGCAGTTCATACGGCCTGTATGGGTATAATACGGAAACGGCAACCAACCAGAATACAGCTGTAAACTTTAACGAATTATATCCAATATACTATAGAAATACCACGGGAAGGGTACCTACCAATACTTCTCAGAGTGGTAGTACGGACCGCTTCGTGTCGATGTTTTTTAACGGTTCGTATACTTATGACACAAAGTATATCCTTTCGGCAAGTGCACGGAAGGATGAATCTAATCTTTTTGGAGTTAAGGCAAATCAAAAAGGTATACCATTGTGGTCTGCTGGATTGGCATGGATTCTCAGTAATGAAGACTTCTATAAATCTTCTTGGCTAACTAACTTAAAATGGCGGGCAACCTACGGGTATACGGGAAATGTGGACAAAAGTATTTCTGCCTACCTTACTGCACTCAGGGGGGGATTGGCGCAAATGTACAATGCATACTACACTGAAATAGTCAATCCTCCTAATCCTTCGCTCAAATGGGAGCGCGTCAAAAATCTAAATTTGGGAGTCGACTTTGCAATATTTGATAATCGTATTTCGGGAAGTGTTGAATATTGGCTCAAAGAAGGTATTGATTTGATTGGCGATAGTCCGATCGCTCCGCAAACAGGAATTGTACTTTTTAGAGGGAACTCAGCCCATACCCGCACAAAAGGACTTGATTTGGTGCTAAATACCGTCAATACAAAGGGTCTGCTTAAATGGAATACTGATTTTCTTTTAAACTATAACAATGACAAAGTAGTAACCTATGATGTAGAATCGGGTACAAATTATAGTGTCGTTTCTTCAAACGCGGGCAGCCCTTTGGTAGGCTACCCTTTGTACGGCCTGTTTAGCTATAGGTATGCAGGCCTTAATAATGAAGGCTCACCGCAAGGCGTGCTGGACAATGAAGTGAGCACGAATTATAGCGCTATCCGTAACTCGATGAACAGAGAGAATTTGGTCTATCATGGTTCTGCTGTACCTACTACGTTCGGTAGTTTACGGAATTCCTTTTCTATCAGAGGATTTGAACTGTCGTTTAACATACTATTTAAACTTGGTTATTATTTCCGTAGGGAGTCGCTTAATAATACAGCCATTTATGCCATTAACAGCTCTGGAGCATATATGCAGCCTGATTACGACCGCAGATGGAAGCAGCCGGGAGATGAATTATTTACTCAGGTACCGGCATTGGTATACCCATCTGTATTGAACCGTTCTTCTTTATATCAATATGCGGATATTCTTGTTGAAAAGGGTGATCATGTGCGTTTACAGGATTTTCGTATGGGATATACTTTTTACAGAAGCGCAGTACTGCCATTTTCGCGCCTACATTGCTATACTTATGTTAATAATGTGGGTGTATTATGGCGTGCAAATAAGCGCGGAATAGATCCGGATTATCCCACAAGCAGCCCCGCTCCGAGAACAATAGCATTTGGTGTTGCCGCTGATTTTTAAATTTCAATCTAACTGAAAATGAAAAGACAAATAATAACTTTAACTATTCTTTTTACCTACCTATTTATTGGGTGCAATAAATCTGATTTTTTGGATAAAAAGCCTAATACAGGAATTGTACAACCTGTTTCTCTAGACGACTTTCAGCACCTATTGGATAACTCTAATGTATTTAATTATGCGGGGGGCTTGGCCCAGATATCATCGGACGATTATACAGTTTCTTATGAAGATTGGCAGGCTGAGGCTGAAATTGACCGGAATGCTTACCTCTGGGAAAGGGATATATATGGAGGAACGCAAAACATTCGCGATTGGAACCAATTATATCAGCAGATTTTTTATGCCAATAACGTATTGGACGGGATAAATAAAATAGACAATGGAGAACAGGCCGACTACCTCAAAGGTTGGGCCCTATTTGCACGGGCATTCGCAAACTTTGATCTGGTGAGGAACTTCTGCAAGCCCTTTGACGAACAACATGCCCGTACGGAGTTGGGCATTCCTGTCCGATTGAGGGGAGGAATCGATGAAATAGAGGGGCGATCTTCATTGGAAGATACGTACGATCATATCTTGACCGATCTGATGGAAGCAGCGGCATTATTGCCCGTAGATAGACCGGCTAATAACCTAAATAGGCCCTCTCGGGCAGCGGCATATGCTCTTTTGGCAAGAGTTTATTTGGATATGCGTAAATATCAGGAAGCAGCGCGGTATACAGACCAAGCCCTGGGAATATATGATGTACTGATTGATTACAATAATGTAAGTAGCACTTCGGCAACCCCTTTTAACAAGTTCAACGAGGAGTTGCTTTATAATGCTACGCAGGTGCTTTCGTATCGCTTTTCAGTGAGTACAAACAGTTCTCCGGCAAAAGTAAATCCTGTATTAATTGATTTGTATGAAACGCATGACCTTCGGCTGCAACTATTCTTTGGCGAATTAAATGATGGATCTTTCTACAAGAAAGTGGGCTATTGCGGAGAGGGAGGCTATCCTTTTACCGGACTGGCAACGGATGAACTCTATTTAATCAAGGCGGAGTGTCTTGCTCGTGCTGGCGAAACACATGAAGCAATGGCTGTGTTGAATAAACTATTGATACACCGCTATGATAAACAAATTGAATTTGAGCCTTTAAAAGCGAGTACTTCATCCGAAGCGCTTGAAACTATATTGTTGGAAAGACGGAAAGAACTGGTTTGGCGCGGTGGCCGATGGCATGACATAAAACGCCTAAATATGGAGGGGGCGAATATCACTTTATCTAGAGAGCTCAATGGTCAACAATATAGATTGGAACCAAACTCTTCTCGATATGTATTTCCGATACCGGATGATGAAATAGCACTAAGTGGCATACAGCAGAATGAACGTTAACCTAAATCCTATAAAAATGAAAACCAGCATTAGCATGCCTGAAAAAAAACGTGTTCGTTTATATTTCTTTTCACTTTTATTGTTAGCCAGTCATCTCGCCATAGCAAAAGGCATCAAATACAATAGCCAAGAAATGGCTGAAATCAGCATTAAACTGTCAGAAGATATTTCAACAACCGGTGGTGTTACTGTCGAATGTATACTTTTTAAAGATGAGGTGAATACGGCTATGGATCCAGACACATATAGTATTAAAGAAAAATTCGGAAATAGAGAGGTTCATGTTAGGCTTCCTTTGCATACGGTTACCACCTATGTCCGTCTTAAGCTTTTGGGCGTAGCCGGGCACGGAAGTAAAAATCCGATTTTAAAAAATTCGGGAATTGTTTTCATCGTAGAACCCACTGATTCAATCGCAATCAACATATCTAAAGACAGCGTTTGGTATGAAGGTCGGGGAAAGGAAAAATACCACTGTGCAACAGAACTTGCGAAGCTTAATAGCTATAGTTTCAAAGAATCAGGCGATCTTATTAAGCAAGGCTTGTATAGGGAAGGGCTTTTGGAAGCAAAAAGAAAAGTCGACTCATTGGCCGCAAAGGCCATGGTAATTCTGGAAGAAGTTAGGAACAGCGTTGATCCATTTGTCTGGACATTGATGGATGTAGATAGCAAAGTGCGATTTGACATGATGCATTTTGCTTATCTGGGAGGAACCTTTAATCATAACAGAAAAACACGCTTTAACGAGATCAGAAACATAATGACCAATTATGCTTTTGATGATTATTTTTTGAAATATGACCAGACAGTTTTACTAAAATCGCTCAATTTCTGTGACTTTACATTTATGAACAACATGGTTTCAGCAAGGCTGTACAATACAACGCCTTATGATGAGCAAGAAGATGTGCCATATTCTTTTCGTGATATGGTAAACCTGCTTAAAAGCAGATACGCTGGGCCCGTCCTAGATAAGATGTTATTGATTGCGTCTTTGTGGGACGGTAACTCAAAATACGATGCGAACCTTATGATCGATTCGGTGAAAATGCTGCTTTCGAAAGAAGATAATATTTACAGCAAAAGATTGAAACAGATCCTCGATAATAAATCAGGTATGGCTTTCCCTTTTGATTTACCGGATGAAAATGGAAAACGGTATAAACTGGAAGATTTTAAAGGTAAACTGTTGGTTATTGATTTATGGTTTACGGGTTGTATAGGATGCATTGGTATGGCAAAGGCACTTAAACCGATTAAAGGATCTTTTCGGTTCAGAAATGATGTTGCGTTTGTAACGATTAGCACCGATAGTAATAGAGAGATGTGGAAAGAGAGTTTAACAAAGGAGTTGTATTCGTCTGAAAGTGATATCAATCTGTATACTGATGGATTAGGGAATAAGCATCCGCTGATTAAATCTTATGGTGTCAACAGTTATCCGAGTATTTTGGTCATTTCGAAAGAAGGCAACATCATAACAACTAGTCCGCCTTTGCCGAATAGGGGAGATGAGTATAGCAAACAATTCAAGGATTTATTGGAACATCACCTAAATTGATAGTATAAAAGAAAGCGGAACCCGCACTTGAATTCCGCTTTCTTTTAATTACGGGCCAGTATACACGTTGGTAGATGATCCCGGTTGTGGTTCCAACCATTCGCTATCTAAATAATCCTGAATTTGATCCGAATTAAATCCTGCATCGTCGGGTATGTTTTCCTTACCTTCTTCCGTTACTCGGTAAACACAGTGGTAGTCAGAGGTTGCACCATTACAGTTGCCAAGAGTCGGAGAATTTCGTTGCTGAAACTGATTTAAGCCGCTTTGGACCAGATAGTCATTCGCTATAGTAACCGTTTTCTTTTCCGTTGTGGGCTTTTCATTTGCATTTAACCTCAAAAACAAAAACAACGCTAAAATAAATCCGAAAAATGCGATGACAAATAGTCTCGCGTTAAATATACGTGCCATAGGCTTAATATGCATTTAAGGAGAATGCTACCTTTTGGTTAAAATTATTTATTAGTAAAAAATGTTTGCGTAATTTCTGCTGAACTACCGGCCTGCCCGGAAAAAGGGCGAATTTTCTGCGATGTGTGAATAGCTGCTTTTTCATAATTGGATATTAAAGTATCTACTAGAGCAAAACTAGAGCATAATGAGGCCAGGCGTTTGCGATGAACGGCTTTGCTTTTTGTAAAAAGCGGTAGGATGGACGCTATTTCAGCGGGCCCGCACGGTATTGGCTTGGACTAACGCCGTAATACTTTTTAAAGGCATTGCTAAAGCTGGCTACATCGGGATAAGCTAAGAGATGTGCTACATCAGATATGCTGTAATGCAGGTCTTGCAGGAGTTTTATGGCATGTTCTTGCTTCAGGCGCTGAATAAACAGGTTCAGATTGTAGCCGTAAACTTGCCGGTGCTTATGCCGTAGCCAGCTCTCGGATACATGGTATCGATGCGCAAGCTGTTTGATGGAGGGGGTTGGCCCATGCCCAATCTGCTGGGTGATAAAAAGGTGGATCGCTTCTATTTTATCATTATGGGTGGAAGCGCTTGCATAGCTTTGTAAATCGGCCTGACTGATGTCTAGCAACTGAAAGCATATGTCTTATAGCCTGATTTCTTGGGCGAGTTTCTTCATGCGCGGCAGTGTATAGAGCTGTAACAGACAGGACGTGATACGATCGTGCAATGGCAGATAGGGATTATGCCAGGCGGTGGATAGTTTTTCTTGTAAGCTATCCAGAAGGGTCTCAAGTCCGGATAGTTCGCGCTTGCCGTGCCGCAGCAACCACTTAGGTTTGATCAGGAAATAAAACAAGGTGTGTTTCCCTGGGCTATAGCGGGTAAGATAGCGGCCGCTTGGAATGTATACCTGTGTATAGGTGCCGGTCGGCATGTGTAAAATTTCCTGATGAGGGTCGGCCGCGGTATGTATGCTATAGCTGCCCCGGAGCTGGTATAACCAATAGAGATCGGGTAAATGACAGGTGAGGGAGATGGAAATGTCTTCCTTCGTCTCTATTTCTGCTAAACAGATAAAGACATCTTTGGCGTCATAGTATTGTTCTAAGACAGAAAAGGTGGCACTGCGCCAGGATTGTACACTGGCACCGCGCAGGCGCTGTTGTGCCGTGGGCGGAACGCGTTGATGATACTGCATGGCAGCACTGCTGGTAGTGGGTAAATGGATTTGTACAGGTTTTTGCATATTTTATCTTTTTTAAGTTATCGGGTGGCATTTTGGCAAGATCGAGGGGTTTTGGCAAAACCCGGGCTTGCAGATAATTGAGCTGGATGATGGGGCGGTTTCATAATTTTTTTATAACTGTTTCGGTGACATAAAAGTAGGAGCTAAGCGGATAGGGAAAACACAGATTTCTGATGAAATAGATTCAGAAATCTGTGAAGAAACAGGGTATAATGATTATAATTCTCTTATTATCTGGCTTAGGTAGTTTTTGTTCATGCCGAGGTAGTTGGCAAGGTCTTGCTGCTTGATATAAGGGCGCAGCTGAGGGAAATAGTGGTCGAAAAGGGTAACCTTGGCGGCACCGATGCGTTCCATAATCTGTAAGCGGACATCAAGAAGCTGCTCAAATTGGTTGTAGAGCCGTCTATAAATGAGCAGTAGCTCGGGATAATGGGTCAGTAACTGGCGTATGGTAGCTTCGGTCCAATGATAGAGCGTGCATCGTTGGATGCTCCTAACATAACAATGACCGGTGTAGTAGGGTACAAATAGAAATTGACCGCCCCGGAGAAAACGGTTGACGGCAGGTTCGGTACGCATATAACCATTACATTGCTTTAAAAGGCCCTGTTTAATGTAAATGATGTCGCCTGCGTCTAGGGTGATGGTTCTAGAGGCGGGACGTATATGTTCAGTGTAACTGCCACAGAGACTTTCCCAGGCGTTGGTACGCAGTGGGCCGTTTTGCTGGAGCTGCATTTTAAGGGGTATCTGTTCTGTCATAATGTTTGGTTTGTTTGGTATATAGACTTATCCGTAAGTAATATGGATGATGAGTTCACCACTAATATTATAGTTGCCATCGGATAGCCAGGCAGTAGCGAGTTTGTTTTCGGGCCGGATGATTTTGCTGGCACGGGCACCGACATCAGCGGGTTTATCTAAAAGAATAGGCAAGCGGTTGCGTAGGGCTAAGCTGCACTGACCCGAAATATAGCTGATGATGTCAGCATCAGAATCTGCCATAAAGCCGTATTGTTCTTCGCTGAGGATGAAATGACCGTCCATCCAATCTACAAAGTTGATGTCCAGATCGTCGGCTTCTTCATGTAGTTGTTCATTGTTTAGAGCATACAAAGCCAGCTGCAATTGTGCTACGCCTGTAGCGGTAAAAGGGTACTTTTCCATAATTAAATAATTATTTGTGAAATTTTGTGTAGCCAAATGTAAAGGCACGAAAGGTGTTAAAACAAGTACTTTATGGATAAGCGATACGGGTTGGGAAAATCCGATACATGGCCCTGCTGTTGACATATAAAGTTTTTCTTCGTAGCTTAACGGAGAGAACAGCATATGAACAGTTTTTTGCTGCCTTTTCGGGCTATTCGGATTAATCTTTTGCACTTGTTTTTTCAGGTGTTGCTTGCGGCTGTGGCGGCGCATACGATTGTGCTGTTTGGCGAACCGGAAACTTTTAGCGAGCTATGGCAACAAGATCTGTATCAACCGGCTTTCGTAGCAAGCTGGCTGATTGCCTTCGGTCTGGTGGGGGTGGTAGACCGTATTACAGCTAAATTAGCAAAGGTATATCCCTGGCAAAAATGTTGGCCAGTACGACTGGTACTGCAAATGTTATTCGGACTGGTTTTGGTATGTGCGCTGGCCATAGCGGGAGCGTGGTGTTACTTCTATGCAAATGGAGTACACATAAAGACTACTGCTTATTTTAGCTTGGATTTTTTACCGATATTGCTTTTTGTGCTTTTTTTGAATGCTGGCTATAGCGGTTATAACGGAATGCGGCTACCGGAAGAGGATCAAGATGAACTACTTTCGGAAGATGGCGTATCGGATGTTTCCAGAGAACTGATGGACATTGATTTTGTAGAACAGCATGATAGGGCAATAGAAGTGGAACCTGTAACTGTGCGGTTGGATGACGCTTTGCTAAGAGTGCTTTCTGCTGAAGTAGTTGCACAACTGCATTATGTGTTTGTGGAGAGCCGTTGTAACTGGGCGATGCTGAACGATGGCCGTAAGCTGCTTTGCCCTGGTAGCATGGAACAGATTATGATAGCCTTGCCTGCAGATCTCTTTTGCCAGATAAACCAATCATGCATTATTGCCAGAAAGATGATTGAGAAGGCCGAACCGATTTCGTCAAGAAGGTATGCTTTGACTTTGCATCAACGCTACGAAGCGATAGGTTATCAGCACTTGAAAACGGTGAGCCAGCGCTTTGCTCCAAGCTTTAGGTCTTGGTGGTAAAAGAACAACCTCGCTTATAAAAAGCGGTGCTGATTTTTGAGCGCCCAGGTTAAAAGCGCATTGTTTGCTTCTTCCAATTGCAGTTTCCTGCAGATCTTATGGCGATAATTTTTAATGGTGTATGGGCTTAAATGTAAGATAGCCGCAATTTCTTTGGTCGTTTTTTTTCGGGCGATCAAACGTAATACATCCAGCTCGCTCGGGTTTAGCAGGTCACGTACCGAGCGTAATTCCTGATCTTCGGATGCCAGCTTTTTCTGTATCTGGTTGATAATGGGGAGAACGCCTGCATATAATCTGCTTTCATCCAGTGGTTTAATAATGTAATTGGCGGGTTTTAGTTCAAAAGCGCGATCAATGATATGCCTGGATTGAAAAGAAGTAATAAATATTACTTCGAAATCGAATTTTGGTCTCAGTTGCTGCACCAACATGATGCCATCCACCCGATCGTGCAGCTCTATGTCACATAAAACAAGATGAGGGCGGAAAACCGGGATTAAAGAGAATACTTCCTCGCCCGATAGGGCGATAGCGGTGTCAGCAGCGTAGCTGATTTTTAGTTGATTCTCTATAAAGCGGGCAATGATAATTTCGTCTTCAATGATGAGGATACGCATATTAATGAATATTGGCAAAAGTAAAATAGTAAGTGAAACCGGCTTGATGTTCAATGCTTACCTGCCCTTTTAGCTGTCGGGTTAGATCGCGGATCAAGGTAATACCCATAGACGAGTGGGTGCTGAGCTGCGAACTGCCTTGACCATTGTCCTGGTATATGAATTGAATCTGCCCTTCTTTTGGAAATAAAATGAGTTTCACAAGTGGTTGGGTATGTGTGGATGTAAAGGCATGTTTAAAGGCATTCGTAATCAATTCTGTTAGGATTAAACCAAAAGGGAGAGACATATTGGCGGGGAGCTCGAAATCTTCGGGAATATAAGCCTCAATCTGCATGTTCTTTTCCGGATCGTATAGGAGCTGCAAATGTTGCTTGATTTCGTTTACAAGCCAAAGGATGGGAACTGCATTTTGACGCTCGCTATATTGTGTCAAGTGTTCGTTTACCAGTATCATGGCTTTGATACGGCCGCGCATTTCGTTAATCAGGTTCCAGTTTTTTTCGTCCTTCAGGAGCGGGAGCTGCAATGAGCTGAGACTGTATAACATTTGAAGATTGTTTTTAACACGGTGGTTCAGCTCGTCCATTAGGGTTTGAATTCTGTTCTTTTGTTCAATGAGTGCTGCCTGCTGTTGATTGAGCACTTTATTTGCTTTTTTGAGTGCTGCCGTGCGCGCGGCCACTTGATGTTCAACCGCACTGCTGTATTGTTTCTGCAGCGCGTTGAACTGCTCCAAAGCTTTAATCTTTTCCTTTTCATGTATGCTCAATTGCTGGTTCAATCCGGTCAGGAAAAGCAAGGTGATGAACAGCATGGCAATTTTGGTAATGAAAGGGGCGTAGAAAAAACTTTGTTCCCGAAAGAGAAAGGCGCCGCCAACAATCAGTATGGCGGCAACGATAAATACAATAGTCCCATATATAAGAAAACGCTGACTGGAATTGAGTTTACGCCATAGTAAAATCATCACCATGGAAATGTAGATGAGATGGATAACAGAGAAGCCCAGGTTGACCTGATTGGTAAGATAATAGTTGGACGTTAAATAATTATGACTAATGGCCAATGCGGAGAATATGAGAATACCAAATACAATGTAACGGCCATAACGATAGAGTAGGGGTGCATTTTTCTTCATCTCCAAAAAATCGATCATCAATAGGTAGAAACCCACAATGCCGAGGTGAAGAAAACAGGGTACGAGTAACCACCCGATCTCGGGATGCATAGGGAAAAAGAAATCAATAAAAGGAGGCTGCAGAGAAAAGCCATAGAGCCCCACACCCAACAGAAATAAGAATACCCATAAAAAAGGTTGATAACGATTGGTTAACCATGATAAACCGGCATAACACAAAAGAACCGTTATAGCACCTTGTAACCACCAGTTAAATCGTTCCGCGTGGATGTTGCTTATGAGATAATCGTAACGCTTTTGAAGTGTAAACTGATAGTCGGGCGGGTATTTCTTGGTGTGCTTAACCCTTAATAACAAAGTGTATGTGCTTTTGGGCAGGAAGGTTACCTGAAAATGGAATCTACTGTCGTCGTTCTGGATGGCATCTTTCTGACGGAAGGCGCCCGCCTTTTGATGCGATAAAAGATGCCCCTTTTCAAGGGTATATAGATCTACAAAGGTTAGGTTGTCAAACCGGATGCAGTATTCGTTTTGTGCGTGTGCTCCCATGGTATTAACCTCCACTTTTAGCCAGAAAGCATGATCAGGTTCTGTTAATTTAAAAGTAGAGATTGGCTGGAATAGTTCGCTGTTTTGCAAAAGATCTTCTGCTCTCCATAGATCCAGGGAGTCTTCCACCGCGGTAAAAAAATTGGCAAGGGAGATCGTTTCGTGTGCAGCCGTATCAGGAAGAAAGAGTGTGTCTGCCACATTTAGCAAAGGGCTAAGCAGCAGTAATAAGGTAAACATCGTCTTTTGGTAGGTTGATGATAAAGACATACGCAAAGATGCGATTTACAAAGAGATGATCTGTATATTGATTGAGAATTTTTATGATAAAAACGTGAAATAGAACCCTGGGGTCTCTAGTCTGATTACAGCGCTTCACCTACTTTTGTATATAATATCTGGAGGTCTAAATGGCTGTCTGTAGCTGTTAATGGCTGATCAACTTAAACAACAACATAATACTATTCAATCCATGCAAACCACCACCGCAATAGAGCACGAAGCAAAGTGCCCTAAGTGCAAAACAATGACAGATTATCGTATTCCGAGAAAAGGATTCATGAAGAAGATTTTCCCTATTTATAAGAAAAGATATTGGTGCCCCAAGTGTGGAAATAGATTTTATACGTTTCGATAACCGCTTTTACTTCAGCTTTCAAAGCCGGTAAATTCAATGGGGAAGCATCAGTAGCCAGTATAATTACACGAATGAAATAGGAAATGCATCAGGTAAAAGTTTTAGTGATAGAAGAAAGCGACGAAATATCCGCATATATTGGGAAATTGTCGCATAGTTTGGGTTTTGGTCTCATTCGGTGCTGCCGTAACATAGGCGATGCGAAACGTATTATGCAGAAAGAGTGCCCTGCGGTTTGCTTAATCGGAGCTCCTTTGGAATATAATGAAGAAGATAGTAAAATAGCGTACGAATTATTTATCCGCCAGATTATCTGCATATATATGATTGAATATCTGGATGTCTCCATGATTGCCCACATGAAGAAGGTAAAACCATGGAGTTATTTATATAAACCGCTAAGAGAAATGGACGTATTGGCCAATCTTGAGTTAGCTTTTCGTCATCATACGGAGTTTCGTAACAGGCAAAGTGTTATTGTGATCCCGGCAGGCAGGGCTAAAAAAGTGCTGCCCTTAGCGCATGTATTATCGGTTAAGGCGAATGGCAATTATACCGAGATCATGACCAAGGATAGAAAATTTGTGCTTCGGAAGAACCTGAAGGATTTTGAAAAAAGCTTGCCTTTAGCACACCCTTTATTGCGTATCCATAAATCGCATATGGTGAATAAAACACATATCCTTTCTTTTAATCAGCATAAAATTCAGTTAAGCAATTATGATGAAATACCTGTTGGCCGCACATTTGCTAAAAAAGTGAATACTACTGCCGCCGTTGGCTTTCTATCCGGTAATTCTTTTTGAATGGATAGGTTGGTGATAGCCAAGGCCTGGCATACGATCTACATTTGCTATATATAATGTATAAACGAAGTATTGTAGACAAAACACTAAAAAGCAGCCATTGGTTAAAATGGCTGCTGACGGTTTAGATGATATTGAATGGATTGGTAATACTTATTGGTTATGGTGCTGCTATCTCCAGTACCATCCGCCCATCAATCTCACCTTTTTTCATATCATAAAACACTGAGTTGATATCTTCTAGCTTGGCGGCATGCACATTTGCCTTCACTTTGCCATCCACTGCGAACGCAATAGCTTCCTGCATATCTTTTCTGGTGCCGACAATGGAGCCCCTAACCGTATACCGGTTCAGCACCGTTTCAAAAATAGGTAGGTCGAAGCTGCCGGGAGGCAGGCCGTTTAAGGCTATGGTACCTTTACGTCGCAGGGCAGACAGGCCCTGGCTGAAGGCAATGGGCGAAACGGCTGTGACCAATACGCCATGCATCCCCCCCGTTTCCTTTTTAAGGAACTTACCGGGATCCTGTTGCCGGGCATTCACGGTAATTTCGGCACCCAGTTTTTTCGCAAGTTCCAGTTTGTCATCCGCTACATCGATGGCCGCGACATGTAGGCCCATTGCTTTTGCATACTGAACTGCCAGGTGGCCCAATCCTCCAATGCCTGAAATAGCCACCCATTCACCAGGTTTCGTGTCGGTTTCTTTAAGCCCTTTATAAACGGTTACACCGGCACATATAATGGGTGCCATCTCCGTAAAGTTAATGTTCGATGGAAAGTGGGCTACATAGCGCGCATCGGCTATTACATATTCGGCAAAGCCGCCATTAACGCTGTAGCCGCCGTTCTGCTGTGCTTCACATAGCGTTTCCCATCCGGTGATGCAATAATCACAGCAACCGCAGGCACTAAACAACCAGGGCACACCCACAATGTCACCTTCTTTCACGGTGTTAACACCTGATCCCAACGCTGCTACATAACCGATGGCTTCGTGTCCAGGTATTAATGGTAGGTTTGCCTTCACTGGCCAGTCGCCTTCACAGGCGTGCAGATCGGTATGGCAAACGCCGCAGGAAATAACTTTGACCAAAATTTGGTTTTCTCCCGGTTCTTTAACCGGCATTTCTTCGATGTTTAGGAGGCCTCCAAACGCATGGATGACGGCCGCTTTCATTTTCTTGGGTAACATAAGCGTTTAGTTTTTTATGTGCTTCCTGTCAGGCATTGGCAGTAGCTTTATCTCTTACAGCAAATGTAAAAAGCTATGTTACCTGGAAAAATGATAGCGATCAGCGATTATGCTGACGTTCATTATATTCTCTCTACTGTCGCGTGGTTTCGTTGCAATGTTACTCCAGTTACTGTGTAAGTGCCAATTTTTTATTTTTACAGCTAACATTGTGAAATATTGTGATATCTTTGCGGGAAAGAGGCTTCTAAAAAGGTTCACTTCGTCATCTCGACTGGAGCGTAGCATAATGGAGAGATATCATTGTCAATATGATAGGTTTACTCATCATTTGTCTGTTTTCAACGGTATTCGTTGTTGCTTTGCGGCTCTTGACTTCGTTTCACTTCGCTCGAAATGACGGAATCTAATACTTTTTAGGCAGCTCCTTTTATAACCAATCAACCTATAGTAGCTTTATATATGAATGCTGTGGAAAATTAACAGTTGGTATTTGGTGAATGAGTGGGGATAAATGTTTAACCTAAATAGCGTTCGCTTTTGTGAACACGCCAAAATGAAAAAAATCTATATTCTATACAGTATTATAGCCGTGTTTTTAAGTGCGTGCGGGTCGAAAAAGAACTTGGTTTATTTTAGCGACCTCCTGGATTCAACTGCCTTGCAGCGTGCAATTTTGCCGGTAGCGGCACCAAAGATACAAGCAGGCGATATCTTATCCATTCAGGTGAGCAGTTTGAGCCCCGAATCTAATATACTCTTTAACAGTGGCGTCTTACCGCAAACGCAGCAAAGTACTAATAATGCAACCACCAATGTAGGATCTGTCGCTACGGGGAGTGGATATCAGGTAGACAGCAACGGTGATATTAGCTTTCCGGTAATTGGGAAGATTCGTTTAGCGGGCCTGAACAAAGAAGAGGCGCAACAGAAATTAATTGAAGAGCTGAATCACTATGTAAAGGAGCCCATTGTGAATATTCGGTATCTCAATTTTAAGATTACTGTGCTGGGAGAAGTGAATAGACCGGCAACTTATACGGTCGATAAAGATCGAGTGAATGTTTTGGAAGCCTTGGGGCTGGCGGGAGATATTACCTTATATGGCCTACGGGAGAATGTACTGGTGATACGTGAGCAGAGCGGGCAACGTACCATGATTCGTCTTAATTTGAAAGAATCAGAGGTATTTGACTCTCCGTATTTTTATTTACAACAGAACGATATTGTCTATGTGCAGCCAAGTAACCTGAAAGATCCAAAAGGAGACAGAACGTTTCGTATAATAACAACGGTGGCATCGGTTGCAACGGCTATCACTGTCATCCTTTGGCGTTTATTCTAATGTATATAATTATAAACCTATAAATGGAAGATCTGGATAAAAAGCTACTTTTAAAGATGGAGCCTGTAAATATAAAAGCAGTTTTACTCAAATACCTGAGAAACTGGTATTGGTTTTTATTGGCATTGGTGTTATGTTCGGGAGCGGCCTTTTTATACCTACGATACAGTACTCCACAATACCAGGTAAGTGCCACCTTGCTGATCAAAGACAATAAAAAGGCACCGAATTTAGGTGGCCAGGCCGCAGCGTTTTCAGATTTGGATATCTTTAAAGGGAACGAGAATATTAATAACGAGATTGAAGTTCTTAAAGGGAAAGCATTGATGATGCGTGTGGTACAGAATTTACATCTACAGACAGGTTTCTACCGTGAAGGGGCTATCAAATCTACAGAGATCTATGGCCAAGAGGTGCCGATCAGCATAACCATTAGTAAAGCAGATTCTTTTTTTACCGCCAACATGCAACTGTTGATTGAAGGAAAAGACCAAAGGAGCTTCACCCTATACCAGAATACCGTGGGTAAAGTATATCGTTATGGCCAATCGATCGTGCAGGCTTTTGGAACTTTTACGGTAACAAAACGGGGTGATCTGCCAAAAGGAAGCCGCCTGAAGGTAGTTTTTTATGATGAACGTAAGCTGGCACGCCGCCTCAGTCAGGGATTAGCGATAAGCCCCGTGAATCAAGACGCGTCGGTGATAAGTTTGAGTATGATAAGTCCTACACCGGCAAAAGCGGCAGATATTATCAATAATTTAATAGAAGCCTATAATCTGGAAAATCTGGATGATAAGAATCAACTGGCAGCCAATACCGTAAAATTTATTGACGAACGTTTAAGTTACCTGGTGAAAGAGCTATCTACAGTAGAGCAATCTGTAGAACAGTATAAAAAGCAGAACGAAATTACCAGTGTAAGTGATGAAGCTAAATTATATCTGGCGGAAGCGGGTGAATATAATCGTCAATTGGCAGAATATGAAACCAAAATAGCGATACTGCAATCGATTCAGGATTATTTAAAACAGAAAGTGTTGGGTAATGAGTTGGTGCCCAGTTCTTTGGGTGTGGAGGATCCGACTTTGCTGGGCCTGTTGGCTCAATTCAACGAATTGCAGATTGAAAAGCAACGCTTGCTGCGAACCGTACAGGTTAATAATCCCTTAGTGGCCAGTGTGGAAGAACAATTGGTCCACCTGAAAGCAAGTATGCTGGAAAATTTGCAGAACATAAAAAGCAGTTTAGAGATCACTAAAAAGAACCTAACTAGTAATACCGGACGTTTTAGGACACGTATCCAACAGGTACCTTCTATGGAACGCAATCTATTGGAGATACAAAGACAACAGGGCATTAAAGAAGCGCTTTATACCTACCTGTTGCAAAAGAGAGAGGAAGCGGCTATTTCCTTGGCATCCAGTGTGGCCAGTTCGCGTACAATAGATGCAGCTACCGTTGGCGACACGCCGGTAATGCCTCAAAGCCGAAACATCTTTTTGATCGCTTTTGCCCTTGGGTTGGTGTTACCTATTGCAGGGATCTACTTGAAGGAAGTATTGAACGATAGAATACAGGTGCTGGCCGATGTCAAAAAAGTGATTGATATGCCCTTATTGGGAGAATTAAACCACGATATGAGCAATAAAACCCTGGTGGTAAGTAAAAGTGGGCACAGCAATATTGAAGAATTGTTTCGTCTGATACGTAGTAACCTGAATTTTGCTACGCTGGGTAGAAAACAGCAAGCCATTTTGGTTACTTCCAGTATGAGTGGAGAAGGGAAAACTTTTTTTAGTATTAATTTAGGAGCGAGTATAGCTTTAACGGGTAAACGTGTAGCCATTTTGGAATTCGATATACGACGGCCAAAGATGTTACAGGCCCTACAGCTAACATCAGCTAAAGGTATTGTTCACTATATAATTGACGAGACGGTTACCGTAGATGATATTGCTAAACCCGTCCCAGACATTGAAGGATTGGTAGCAATAGGGGCCGGGCCTATTCCTCCCAATCCTGCTGAATTGTTATTGCATCCCCGTATAGCCCAACTGTTTGCAGAATTAAAGGCCGCATATGATGTCATCCTCATCGATTCTTCTCCCGTTGGACAGGTAGCGGATGCTTTTACATTGGGAGCATGGGCAGATGCCACGGTGTATATGATCCGTTACAACTATACTTTTAAAGAGCAATTACATATCCTCAGTGATATAAGTGAAAATAAAAAACTGAATAACGTGATGTTGGTAATGAATGATGCAAAAATAGAGAATAGTTACGGATATGGTTATGGTTACGGTTATGGCTATGGTTACGATAGAACAGAAGCGGAAGGCGATAACCTCACGGGTTTAAAGCGTATATTTAAACGGAAATAAACGAGTACGTATGTTAGCAACTAACCCAAAGATCTTAATTACAGGTGGAGCTGGGTTTATAGGGTCCAATTTATGCGAATATTTTTTAACTAAGGGCTACAACATCCGTGTGCTCGATAATCTTGCTACCGGACATATGGGTAATATCGCCCCCTTTCTGGGGCTTTCCGGGTTTGATTTTATAGAAGGGGATATCCGTCATATAGAAGATTGCAATGCCGCAGTAAAAGGTGTAGATTTTGTTTTACACCAGGCGGCCCTAGGTTCGGTGCCTCGTTCAATAAACGATCCTATTACTACCAATGAAGTGAATATTACGGGTTTTTTGAATATGCTGGTGGCTGCTCGTGACGCTAAAGTAAAGCGTTTTGTTTATGCGGCGAGCTCTTCTACTTATGGCGACTCGGTTTCGCTTCCGAAGGTTGAAGATAGTATAGGGACGCCGCTATCTCCTTATGCAGTTACTAAATATGTAAATGAACTGTATGCGGATATCTTTAGCAGAATCTACAGATTGGAATGTATCGGTTTGCGTTATTTTAATGTTTTTGGACGCAAACAGGATCCGGATGGCGCCTATGCAGCGGTAATTCCTAAATTCGTCATGCAGCTGATGAAGCATGAAAGTCCGTTGATTAATGGTGCTGGAGATTTTTCACGCGACTTTACGTATATCGACAATGTTATTCGGATGAACGAATTAGCGATGACTACCACTAATGTAGATGCTGTGAACACCGTTTATAATGTAGCGGTGGGCGATCGTACGACCTTAAATGAACTCGTCGCGTATCTCAAAGAATGTTTGGCTAAATACGATAGCAGCATAGCAGATGTCGTCATCAAATACGGGCCTAATAGGCAAGGAGATATACCCCATTCTTTGGCAAGTATCGAAAAAGCCGAACGCTTATTAGGTTACTGTCCTACCCATAAATTGAAAGAAGGCCTAAAAGAAGCGGTTGCTTGGTATTGGGAAAATTTGCGAACAAAGTATAGCCACCAGTCCTAAATGAATAAACCAAAAATGGAAATGGAATCAGCGTATACATCGAAAGTGACAAAAATAGCTGTAATCGGGCTGGGCTACGTAGGCCTTCCGTTAGCGCGCTTATTTGCCACGAAATACGCCGTAGTTGGATTTGATATCAATCGAAAACGTATTGACGAATTGAATAACGGACACGACAGCACCTTGGAAGTGGAAGATGAGGTGCTGCAAGCCGTCTTGATGGATGCACCCGGGGCTTGGCAACCTAAGAGTAAAAGTCATGGGCTCTTATGTTCTTCCAACATCGAAGATATAGCTGATTGTAATGTATATATTGTAACTGTTCCAACACCCATAGATAAAAACAATAGACCGGATCTAACGCCGCTCTATAAAGCGAGTGAAACCGTAGGCAAGGTATTGAAAAAGGGCGATGTGGTGATTTACGAATCAACCGTATACCCCGGAGTTACCGAAGAGGAATGTGTGCCGGTTTTGGAAAAGACATCTGGTCTTACATTTAACGTAGATTTTTTTGCAGGCTATTCTCCCGAGCGCATCAATCCGGGAGACAAAGAACATACTGTAGAGAAAATATTAAAAGTTACATCGGGTTCTACGCCAGAAATAGGACAAAAAGTAGATGCGCTTTATAAATCTGTAATTATTGCCGGCACGCACCTAGCTTCTTCTATTAAGGTCGCGGAGGCTGCGAAGGTGATTGAGAATGCGCAGCGGGATATTAATATCGCTTTTGTTAATGAGCTGGCGAAGATTTTTAACAAAATAGGTATTGACACACACGAAGTATTGGAGACGGCCGGTACGAAGTGGAACTTTTTGCCTTTTACCCCAGGGCTGGTGGGGGGGCATTGCATTGGGGTTGATCCATATTACCTGGCGCAAAAGGCGCAAGAAGTAGGGTATCATCCGGAGATTATTTTGGCAGGAAGAAGAGTGAATGATTCAATGGGCGAATATATCGCCGCGCAAGTGGTTAAAACCATGTTGAAAAAGGGCATTAATGTTTGTGACGCAGAAGTGTTGATGCTGGGTATAACTTTTAAAGAAAACTGCCCGGATGTACGAAATACTAAAATAGTGGACGTCATTCGATCGCTGGCGGATTACGGACTCCATGTAACCATCTATGACCCCTGGGCTAACCCCAAAGAGGTAGAACAGGAATATAAACTGGAAAGTTGCAAAGAGTTACCGAAAGGAAAATACAATGCGGTGGTGTTGGGAGTAGCACATACAGCATTTTCGGCATTGGATCTAAATTCCTTACTAGAAACAAATGGCGTAATCTATGACGTGAAAGGTAAGTTGCGAGGAGAAATCAGTGCGAGATTGTAACAGAAAGCAATTCGAGTATGAGCCAACTTAAAAGAGGTGCTTTACTTTCTTATCTGAATATTTTTCTGACCAACATCATCGGCTTGGTCATGACACCCTTTATCATTAAAAGTTTAGGCAACCCTGAATATGGCTTATACACATTGATAGGAGCGCTCGTTGCGCAGATATCCGTTTTAAATTTAGGACTAAACAATACGGTAATACGGTTTGTGGCAAACTATAGGGCTAAAGGTGATAAGGAAGCTGAAAAAAATTTTCTGGCCTCAATCATGTTAATTTACGGTTTGATATCTTCGTTAGTTATTTTAATGGGGGTGTTAGGTTATGTAAATTTCGAATATGTTTTTAAAGAATCTCTTTCTGCTAAAGAAATCGGAAGGGCTAAATCGATGTTTATTATACTGATTTTTAATCTGGCCATCACTTTACCTGGAGGTACCTTTGAGGCGATATGCAACGGTTACGAACGTTTTGTCTTTCCGCGAGCGGTAAACATCTTAAAATACCTATCAAGAGCCGTATTAATTGCTGCTTTTTTAGGTCACTTCCCTAGTGCTTTCACATTAATCTGGATAGATACAGCTTTATATTTAGTGGTGATTTTAATTACCATGTATTTTGTGATCCGCATTCTTAAAGTAAAATTCGTTTTGTACAAATGGGATAAAAAATTATTGTTCGATATTTTTTCCTATTCTATTTGGATCTTTTTATTTGCCATCACATACAGATTGCAATGGAATTCAGGTCAAACGATCTTAGGGATGACAAACGATACAACCACTGTTGCCATTTTTGGGGTCGGAGTGTTACTCGGTGGCTATTACGGTGCTTTTGCGGGAGCAATAAATACCCTTTTGCTGCCTAAAGCAACAAGACTCTCTGTCCATGCGGATAACCCTGAGACGTATACCCAAGCTATGATTAAAGTAGGTCGGATGAACGTCTTTCTACTGTTTTTTATTTTAGGGGGCTTTTATTTGTTTGGACAGGCATTTATCTCGCTATGGATCGGAAATACATACCAACCTGCGTGGACGATAGCACTGCTGATTATGTTGGTAATGACGCTGCCCTTGGTGCAAGGTTTTGGTAATTCGATATTGGAGGCTAAAAGGAAAAATCGTTTTAAATCAATTTTAAGTTTAGCTACGCTTTCGGTAGGAATCATGTTTGGCTTTTTTTTATCCAAAGAGTACGGCCTGGATGGCATGACCTACCCACTGGTAACAGCGGTGTTCATGAACAGTATCGCTATGTTGTTGTATTACAGAAAAGTATTCGGGCTACAGATCACACTGTTTCTGAAACAGGTGTTTTTTAAACAAGTTATAGCTGTCATTTCTATGGTGGCAATAGGCAAGTATGTGATTCGCTACATGCATATGGACACCTGGCCTACGTTAGCATCGGCTATGGTTTCTTTTGGAATAATATATTTAATGATCGGATATTTCTTGTTGCTGAAAAAGGATGAGAGAAGCCTTATTTTTAAGATAGGACGATGAAAAAGAAATTAAACGGATGAAAATAAAAACCATTACCTGCCATGAGGTATATAACCATGGCGCTTCTTTACAGGAATATGCGCTGCTATGGTTTCTTAATAACCTCGGGCATCAGGCTGAAGGAATTCATTATAAACCGTCCTACCTATCGAACCATTTTAGCTTAAAAAAAATCTCTAATCCAAAGTTTGATAAACCCGGATGGAAGCAGCTCTATCTGCTCGCTAAACTTCCGGCAAGATTAAGAGATTTAAAACGAAAAAGAGCATTTGATGCTTTTTCTAAACAATACATCCCTACGGATACGATGCTGTATAGGGATAATGAAGCCCTAAAACGCAATCCGCCAGCTGCAGATGTATTTATCTGTGGTAGCGACCAGATATGGAATTCTGTTTTTCAAAACGGAAAGGATCCGGCTTTCTATCTTGATTTTGTCTCTCCTGGAAAAATCAAATTTTCTTTTGCGGCCTCTTTCGCTATAGAAAAATTAGAGGATAGGATCAAGCCTTTTGTAAAAGAGCATGTCCGTTGCCTGAATGCCGTCAGCGTGCGGGAAACATCAGGTGTACAGATATTAAATGAATTGGGCGTTACAAATGTGGTGCAGGTGCTGGATCCGGTTTTTTTATTGGATAAACAGCATTGGGTAGATACATTTATCTTTCCGATCTCGGAAAAATTTGTTTTTGTGTACGACTTCGATAGTAATCCCCTTGTTGAGAAAATAGCGAAGTGCCTGAAAAAAGAAAAAGGATATAAAATATATACTGTCAATAAAAATATCACGTATGCAGATAAAAATTTTTATTTGGAACGCCCGGAGAGATTTTTATCATTGGTATATCATGCTCAGTTTAACATTACGAATTCTTTTCATGCACTCGCGTTTTCGGTTATTTTTGAAAAGCAATTTGTGGTGGTAAATAGGCGCGAAAAAATCAATACGCGAATGAGAGACCTAACCAATTTGCTGCAAACGCAGAACCTAATAAGTTCTTTTGAAGAATTCAGTCGGTTTAAACCGATCGATTACGAAAAGGTCAACCTGATTTTGGAAGAAAGAAAGCGCTTTTCAAAGGATTTTTTAATCAATAACCTATCGGGATGAAAAAGATTGTTTTTTTTGTAGAATCAATGCATTGTGGCGGGGCGGAGAGAAGTTTGCTCAGCCTGTTGAATAATATTGATGTAACGAAATACCAAATAGATTTATTGGTGATAAAGAGCGGTGGCGAATTTGAAAAATTTATTCCCACTGGAATTGCTTATAAATCAATTCATTTAAAATTCTCTCTTCTTGATCGGATACGGTTCTTTATCAAAAAAAAACGATATAAAAACTATCATAAAGCACAGATTTTTTGGGAGTCGGTAGAAAAGTCTCATAAGGCTTATCCACAGGAATATGATGTTGCGATCGCGTGGGGACAGGGGTTTGCAACATATTATGTAAGTAAAAAGATTAGGGCCATTAAAAAATATGCCTGGATCAATATTGATTATGATAAAGCAGGTTATAAGTTCGACCTGGATAAAGATAAATATGCAGCATTTGATAAAATTGTAGGGGTTTCGGAGTTTGTTAGAGATGCTATGAAAAAATATGTCCATGAGTCAAAACTATTGTGTATTAGAAACATCATAGACAGGGAAGATATTTTGGTTAGAGCTACAGAACCCATTAAGGAAATTACTAATTGTTCCTGCTTAAATATCGTGTCGATAGGTCGGCTGGCCAAGCAAAAAGCCTTTCATTTGTCTATTCTAGCGGCAAAGCATCTTTTAGAAAAGCATGTAAACTTCAAATGGTATATTGTAGGTGAAGGCGCAGAGAGAGATTCCTTGCTAAACTTAATAAAAGAAAAGGGATTAACCGGATACGTGGAATTATTAGGTTTTAGGGACAATCCCTATCCGTATATAGCTAAGGGTGATATTTATGTTCAAACCTCTTTATTCGAGGGGTTGGGAAGAACGTTGATAGAAGCCGCTATTTTATGTAAACCTATTGTATCAACCAATTTTCCTACTGCGTATGAGTTGGTAGAGGATGGACAAACAGGGTTTGTTACTGAAATGAATGCAGAAGCAATCGCAGAAAAGATACTATTGTTACATATGGATAAAAAGCGATACCATCAGATGGTTGATAGACTTTCTATGAAGACTGATAATGAAAAGCAAAACACGCTAGAAAAAGTGTATACTCTTTTAGATGATCAAGTATGAAAATTGCCATTCAATCTACCCCAATAGGTTTTACAGATAGATGGATTGCCTATTGCGAGGATAATAACATATCCTATAAACTTGTTGACTGCTACAAAAACGACATCTTGAACCAATTGAAAGATTGCGATGCACTGATGTGGCATCATAACCTGTTACAGAAAAAAGATAACTTAATTGCTAAACGGCTGCTCACGGCCGTAGAACATGCGGGTAAAATTGTGTTTCCAAGTATATATGAAAATTGGCATTATGACGACAAAATAGCGCAGAAGTACTTGCTGGAAGCTATAGGAGCTCCTTTGGTTCCTACCTTTGTTTTTTACGATAAAAAGGAAGCATTGCAATGGGCACACGCAACAACTTTTCCTAAAGTCTTTAAATTAAAAGGAGGGGCGGGATCAATCAATGTAAGACTCGTAAGGACAAAATCAGAAGCAGTAAGGTTGATAAATAAGGCTTTTGCCAAAGGCTTTGATCCTGTTTCAAAAAAGTATTTTTTACAAGAGGCATTCCGAAAATTCAAGAATGGGAAGATCAACTTCATTGGGCTGTTAAAAGGTTTCTATCGATATATGAAACCTGCTGATAAGAATTTTGTCAATGAAAGACAGGTGGATTATGTTTACTTCCAGGACTTTATCCCCGGTAATGATGCTGACTACCGGGTGGTAGTGATTAACCAAAATAGAGCCTTTGGGTTAAAACGTTATAATAGAGAAAATGATTTCAGGGCTTCAGGCAGTGGCAATGCTGAATATCTGAAGCCTACAAATGTATCTGAAAGGATAATTAAAACAGCTTTGTTAACCGCAGCTCAATTGAAAATGAGCAGTGTTGCTTTTGACATAGTTTTAGATGCTGATGGAAACCCCCTGATTATTGAAATTACCTACGCTTATGGAAGTAAAGTAAACAATTGCCCGGGGTATTGGGACGAAAATTTAATTTGGAACGAAACCCGTTTCAAACATCAGCACTGGATGATGGACAATGTAATCAATCGTTTAAATGAAAGATAGGATAGGAATGCAATATATAATAAACTAAAGATTTATATCCAATGAAACTTCTCTATATAACCAACGGAATCAATGGCGCAGGCGGTTTGGAACGTGTGCTTTCGGTGAAAGCATCGCTATTGGCCGATAGTTATGGTTATGAGGTAACTATATTGGGTTTAAATAAGGGTAATGACAACCCTTTTTATGACTTTTCTTCAAAGATCAATCTAGTAAGCATTCGTGTGGAAGGTAACTTTTTGCAATATATTCATCAGTACAGAAAGGGAATCCTGAAAACAATTAGAGATATTCAACCCGATATTATCGCCGTATGCGATGATGGATTGAAGGGCTTTCTTGTACCACAGTTCATAAAAACCAAAGCGCAGATCATTTATGAACGTCATGTATCTAAATGTATCGAAAAAAGAAACGGAGCTGGATGGGGGAGGAAAATGATTGTAAAAGCTAAATGGTTCTTAATGGAATTGCTGGCAAAGAAATTTGCAAAGTTTGTGGTGCTAACAGACGGGAACAGAAACGAATGGAGTACCTTGAAAAATGTTGTAGTAATTTCGAATCCCCTTTCATTCCATTTGGAAAGTGCAGCGCCTTTAACAGATAGAACGGTGATTTGCGTGGGAAAAATATCGTATCAAAAAGGGCAGGATTTACTCCTGAAAAGCTGGCAAATTGTACATAGGAAGCATCCGAACTGGTCGTTGGAACTGTACGGAAAAGAGCAACAGGATTTTTTTGACGTGCGTAGTTATAGCGATTTTAATGTTCACTTTTATTTGCCTGAAAAACATATTCGGGAAAAGTATCTAAAGAGTGCTATTAATGTAATGTCTTCTCGATTTGAAGGCTTTGGTATGGTACTGATAGAAGCGATGGCTTGCGGCGTGCCTTGTGTAAGTTTTGATTGCCCCTCCGGCCCAGCGGATATCATCCGTGATGGCGAAGATGGTTTCTTGGTGGAACCGCAAAATACAGAAGCATTGGCCGAAAAAGTTATGATGCTGATAGAGGATGAGAAGTTGCGGCAGAAAATGGGCGAAGCCGCGAAAAAAAATGTAAAGCGGTTTGAAGCAAAGCATGTAGTAAAGCAATGGGATCAATTATTTAAAGGGTTGATAACATGAAAATAGTTTATAATACAGACCAAACGTATCTACACGGCGGGATAGAAAAGGTGCTGGCCGCCAAAGCCAATTATTTTGCCAACCAGCCTGATACGGAGGTATATGTTGTAACCACAGAACAGCATAATTATCCACCTTGTTATCATATTGACAGCAGGGTGAAGCAAATAGATTTAGATGTTCGTTATAATCGCTCGAAAAGTTATTTTTCTAAGGAGAATATTTTAAAAGCCATAAAACATTATTGGAAACAAAAACAGGTTTTTGCGCAAATAAAACCGGATGTGATTATCTCACCCAACTTTAATTTTGATTTCTACTGGTTGCCTTTTATAGCCAAAGGAGCGGGAAAAATAAAGGAAATTCATGGATCGAGATACAATTGGAAGCCAAGTTTCAGAAATAAATTGAACGCTTGGTTCGAGAGAAAATACAATAAAGTTGTGGTGCTGAATGAAGATGAAGCTAGCTATTTTTCTACTAACAACGTTGTGGTGATACCTAATGCGATTGAGAAAAACGATTACCAGTGCACACTCGAAAACAAAAGGGTGCTTGCGGCAGGACGTATAGCTCCAGTTAAAGGTTTTGATCAATTGATTGCGGCATGGAAAAACGTATATAAGCTTTTTCCAGATTGGCAATTGCACATTTACGGTCAAGATTACCTAGATACACAAAAACAATTGCAAGGGCTAATTAGCCAAAGTGGTTTGGAAAAAGTCGTCCTGTTTAAAGGGAGTACCGATGATATGGTGAAAACAATGTTAGATTATAGTGTTTACGCCATGAGCTCGGTAACAGAATGTTTTCCGATGGTATTGTTGGAAGCCCTATCTGTAGGTTTACCTATTGTGTCGTACGATTGTCCTCATGGTCCAAAGCATATTATTTCAGATCAGCAGGATGGCATATTGACAGCGTATTGCAATCCGGAAGCGTTGGCAACAGGTCTGATAGAACTGCTGCAAAACGAAATGCGAAGAAAAGTATTGGGTAAAACGGGCAAATTAAATAGTATACGGTTTGAAACAGAAACTGTCATGAAAAAATGGACAGATTTGCTAAATGATATAAAAAGGTAAAAGTACTAAATGATGTTTAATCTCATTCCTTTAGAGTTCTACACACTGCTGTATTATCAAATACTTTTGGTAGTTACCTTTTTTACGTTTGTAGGATTACAGAGGGGGGCGTTTAAATATTCGGATATACAGCTACTTTTGCCACTTTTTTTGATATTTTATATGGGTTTAAGGCCAGTAAGCGGGCGCTATTTTGGGGATATGGCAACGTATTCCCGTATGTTTATAAATTATCAACAGGGTGCGGATGTGAAAAATGTAAAAGATATATTTTTCCAGTACTTGGTATATTATGCTTCCAAAATGATGACGGTTCAAACCTTTTTTTTGGTATGTGCCGCGCTGTATATAGTGCCCTTGTATTTAGTTTGCAGAAAATGGTTTAACAGTTATTGGTTTTATGCGTTTTTGATGGTGGTGGGTTCGTTTTCTTTCTGGGCATACGGTACAAACGGTATCCGGAATGGTATAGCTGCTTCTTTATTCTTATTGGCCATTTCAAGAGAAAAACGTGTTTTTCAGCTGCTTTGGTTAATCGCCTCCGTCAGTTTTCATAAATCTATGATGTTGCCGGCAGTCGGTTTTCTCATTACGATGTTTTATAATAAGCCCGAAGGCTTCTTTTATTTGTGGTTGGCAGCGATTCCACTCTCGCTGCTTTTACCTGGATTTTGGGATAATATGTTTGCATCATGGATTGATGACGAAAGGATTTCTTATCTAACCAAAGGAAATATAAATAACGATAACTTCCGTAGCGTAGGTTTCCGGTGGGACTTTCTACTATACAGCGCAACTGGCGTATATGCCGGTTGGTACTATATCTTTAAAAAGAAACTGCATGACGCACTGTATACGAAACTATTCAATATTTTTCTGTTTGCCAACGCTTTTTGGATTTTGGTCATCCGAACAAATTTTTCTAATCGTTTTGCCTATTTGAGCTGGTTTATGTTGGCCTTGGTGATTGTATATCCTTGGCTAAAAAAATATTTTGGTATAGACCAAACAAAAATATTAGGATGGATTACTCTTGTATATTTTATGTTTACGTATTTAATGAATATGCTGGTCTATGGATAAAAAAACGATTACTGTTTTTACACCCACTTACAATAGGGCTTACTGCTTACATCAGTTATATGAAAGTTTAGGACGCCAAACATGTAAGGATTTTTTGTGGCTTATTATTGATGACGGTTCTAATGATAATACAGAAGAGTTGGTGAAGCGTTGGATTACTGAAAATAAGGTGGAAATTCAGTATCACTATAAAGAGAATGGAGGTATGCACACCGGACACAATAAGGCGTACAGCCTGATAGACACAGCATTGAATGTATGCATTGACTCAGACGACTATATGCCTGACGATGCTATGGAACGGATTATAGTCAAATGGAAGAGTGTAAAGGACAAACACAATTATGCGGGAATCATAGGGTTGGATGCATTTAAAGACGGAACGATCGTGGGTACTAAAATCCCGGAGCAAATAAAGGTGGGTAACTTGATAGATCTATATAAAAAACATAAGGTAAGAGGAGATAAAAAGCTGGTTTTAAGAACGGACGTTGTTAAACAATATTCCCCATACCCTGAATATCCCAACGAAAAGATTGTTCCTCTCGGCGTTCTATATACTATGATTGGAGCCGATTATAATTTTATCTATAGCAATGAGGTATATGCAGTTGTTGAATATCAACTTGATGGTTCGAGCAACACTATTTTTAAACAATATAGACAATCGCCCAGAGGCTTTGCTTACGCAAGAAAAATCCATATTCGGTACGCTGAGAGCTTTACTTATAGGTGGAGGAGCTACATTCATCTCATTTCTTCTTCTTTATTTGCTGGGGATATTGCTCTTTCTTTTCGTGGCGTGAATCCACTGATGACGCTCGTAGCATTCCCTTTCGGGATACTACTGAATTTATTTGTAAGACTAAAAATAAGATATAAATAATGAACCAACCGATCAGGATACTTCAGGTTGTTACCATCATGAACTTAGGGGGCATTGAAAATTTCTTGATGACCTTGTATCGGCATATCGACAGAACGAGAATACAGTTTGATTTTTTGGTTCACCGCCAGGAGAGAGGTGCTTTCGATGATGAAATTGAGGCCTTGGGAGGGAATATATACCGTATGGATGCGTTACAACCACTTAAATATATCACTTATCGTCTACAGTTGATGTCTCTTTTCAAAGCGCATCCTGAATACCAGATAGTGCATGCACATCTGAATGCCAATAGTACGCTGGTTTTAAGCGTTGCAAAAAAAATGGGTGTGAAGGTGCGGATTGCTCATGCCCATAATACAATGGCAGATAAAAATAGATTGTTGAAAAACATATTGAAAAGGCGATTGAAGTATCATACAACGTTCAATTATGCTTGTTCAATCGATGCTGGAAAATGGCTTTATGGCTCCTATGAAGAATTCCATATATTCCATAATAGTATTGATGCCGATGCATTTGGGTTTAAAGATGATGAAGCTAGAGAGAAGGTGCGCATGAAATTAAAGATTGACAAAAATGAAATCGTTATAGGAAATGTAGCCGGATTTAGCCCCCAGAAGAACCATGCTTTTCTTGTTGAAATTTTCTCGGCCTTTAACAGCATAAATCCAGCAGCTAAATTATTGTTAATTGGAGATGGCGAGTTAAGAGGCAATGTAATTGTACAAATAGAAAAATTGGGATTAAAGGATAAAGTGCTTTTTACAGGGGCGGTTAAAAATGCCAATGAATATCTGAATGCAATGGATGTGGTTGTTTTTCCTTCTTTATATGAGGGTTTGCCCTTATCCTTAGTGGAGGCGCAATGTAACGGTTTGCCGATTTTGTTAAGCGAAACAATAGCGAAAGAAATAGATCTAACAGATCTAATATGTAGAAAATCTTTAGCAGACACCAAAGAGGACTGGGCCGAAAAAATTCAAAAGATTCTGCAAAAATATAAAGGCAATGATCGATCGCGGTATAAACAGGAAATTATCAAAAAAAACTATGACATCAGGTCTAATGTGGATAAATTACAAGCATTCTACCTGGCAGAATATAACAAGCTAAAACCGGCATAACCAAATTAGATACAAGATGAATAAGCTGATCCGTATCACAACTGTTCCTTTATCCCTAGAGAAACTCTTGGAGGGGCAACTGCGCTTTATGCAAAGGTATTTTGAGGTGATAGCAGTATCTTCAGACGGCGAACATTTGGAGAAAGTAGGGGTAAAAGAGGGTGTACGTACTTCTATCCTTCGGCTTACACGTCAAATAACACCATTAAAAGATCTGATCGCCGTGATACAGTTTTTTCGTTTTTTGAGAAAAGAAAAACCACTCATTGTTCACAGCCATACGCCGAAAGCCGGAATCATAGGAATGCTGGCGGCTAAGTTGGCGGGGGTGCCGGTCCGTCTGCATACGGTGGCTGGCTTACCACTGATGGAAACAAAAGGTATTAAACGACAGGTATTGAATGGGGTGGAAAAGCTCACCTATGCCTGTGCAACTCGGGTGTATCCTAACTCAAAAGGCCTGTATGATTTTATTGTGGAGCAGCGCTTCGCCGATCCAGCTAAATTAAAGGTATTGGCTAATGGAAGCTCCAACGGTATTGATACGACTTATTTTGATCCGAAGATATTTACGGAAGAGCACCGCAAACAATATAAACAATTATACCAGCTTCCTGTGGATAGTTTTACTTTTGTCTTCGTAGGGCGCCTGGTGAAAGATAAGGGGCTAAATGAACTGGTCAATGTATTTGTTCGCATACAGCGGGCATATCCGCATGCCCGTTTATTGTTAGTGGGCGGTTATGAACGTGACTTGGATCCTGTATTACCAGAGATGGAAAAGATGATCGAAGAACATACCGCAATTATACAGGTAGGCTTTCAACAGGATGTGCGGCCCTTTTTGGCGATCGCACAGACCCTGGTTTTTCCTTCTTATCGGGAGGGCTTTCCGAATGTTGTGATGCAGGCAGGTGCGATGGGCTTACCCGCTATCGTAACGGATATCAACGGTTGTAATGAAATAGTGATAGAGGGGGAGAATGGTACGATCATTCCACCGAAGAATGAGCCGGCACTTTATACGGCGATGGAGAACATGATGGTTAATCCTTCCTACAGAGATGGACTGGCCGAGCATGCAAGGAGGATGATCGTAGATCGCTATGAACAGCGTTTAGTATGGGAGACATTACTTTCCGAATATAAGCATTGGGAGCAACAATATGTATAGATCTTTTCTGAAACGTTTCTTGGATGTGATACTGGCTCTTGTGGGCTTTATCTTGCTTTTGCCGGTTTTTGTAATAGTGATGCTTTTACTGACGGCAGCAAATGAGGGGAAACCCTTCTTTGTGCAAGCCCGACCGGGTAAAAACGCCCGTATTTTTAAGATGATTAAGTTCAGGACTATGAATGAGCGAAGAGATCAGTTAGGTGATTTATTGCCAGATGGTGATCGTTTAACACCTATAGGAGCTTTTATTCGTAAAACATCATTGGATGAAATACCGCAATTGTTGAACGTCATCAAAGGGGAAATGAGTTTAATAGGGCCAAGACCTTTACTGGTAGAATATTTACCTTTGTACAACCATATACAGCAACGGCGTCACAAGGTGCGACCAGGTATTACCGGATGGGCACAGGTGAATGGCCGCAATGCCATCTCTTGGGAAGAGAAGTTTAACTATGATGTCTGGTATGTAGATCATTTGTCTTTTTTATTGGATGCAAAGATCTGTTGGATAACAATTACTAAAGTGTTTAAAAGGGAAGGAATTAGTGCGGAAGGGCAGGTAACGATCGATAAATTTAAAGGAACTGGCAAATGAATGTCGAAACGGAATCGGTATATCTGATAGGGGCAAGTGGTCATGCAAAAGTGGTAGCCGATATGCTATCAATGAAGGGGATCACAGTGAAGGGGATTTTTGAAAAGAATGAGCTTATTAAAAGTTTGTGGGAATTTCCCGTGCAGAGGCAGCCGCAAAAAGGAGATTGGCCAAGTGATAGTCGCTATGTAATCGCCGTCGGAAATAATAAAATAAGAAAGTATCTGGCAGAAGCATTGCATGATGAAATTGCTTTTTCTGCCGTTGTGCATCCTAAATCGGTGATAGCAAACCGAACGTCTATTGGAATAGGAACAGTAATCATGGCTGGAGTGATTGTAAGTCCGGATTCCCGAATTGGCGAGCATGTAATTCTGAATACAAATTGTTGTATTGATCACGAATGTATCATTGAAAACTATGTGCATATATCTCCCAACGTTGCTTTGGCAGGTGATGTACATGTTGGCGAAGGCACACATATCGGCATAGGCGCTTGTGTCATCCAGGGAATACATATTGGTAAGTGGTGCACAATAGGCGCAGGGGCGGTGATTATCCGTGATGTGCCTGACGGCGCCACTGTGGTAGGAAATCCGGGAAGAATTGTAGGAGAAAGAGAGAGACGAGTTGAGGAGTAACTCATCACTGATTACCCATTACTGTTTATTAATAAAGAAATGAATAAAAAAATATGGCTCTCTTCTCCACATATGGGAAAAAGTGAGCAGCAATATGTGCAGGAAGCTTTTGATACAAATTGGATAGCCCCTTTGGGGCCCCACGTAGATGGCTTTGAGCAGGATCTGGTTACTTTTACCGGCGTTAAACACGCGGCAGCCTTAAGCTCTGGAACAGCAGCGATTCATCTGGCGCTGATTTTGTTGGGCGTACAGGCTGGCGACGAAGTGATCTGCCAATCGATGACCTTTTCTGCCTCCGCGAATCCGATTGTTTATCAGGGGGCCTTGCCGGTATTTGTGGATAGCGAAAGAGATACCTGGAATATGGACCCCTTATGGCTGCGCCGGGCAATTGAAGACCGTTTGGCAAAGGGCAAAACGCCTAAAGCGATTATCCCGGTTCACTTATATGGCATGCCGGCTAAAATGCCCGAGATTATGGAGGTCGCCCTAGCGTACGGTATCCCGGTTGTGGAGGATGCAGCGGAAGCCTTGGGGGCAAATATAGTGGGAAAGCCGATGGGTACTTTTGGCGACATTGGGATTTTGTCCTTTAATGGAAATAAAATCATCACCACCTCGGGTGGTGGCGCCTTGTTGTCTAATAATCAGTATTTGGTAGAAAAAGCCCGTTTTCTGGCTACTCAGGCACGCGACACAGCTCCGCATTATGAGCATAGCCAAATAGGGTATAACTACAGAATGAGTAATGTATGTGCTGCAATCGGACGCGGACAAATGGAAGTATTGGTAGAGCGGGTGCTGCAAAGGCGGGGTAATTTTGCTTTCTATGAAAGCGTATTGGGCAGTGTTCCTGGCTTTTCGTTTCTTCAGGAACCAAGTGGCTATTACGCGAACCGTTGGCTGAGTACTTTGCTGATTGACCCAAATGAAAGCTACACCACGCGCGAAGGTATGCGCCTCCTACTTGCAAATAATAATATAGAGGCCCGCCCACTGTGGAAACCGATGCATTTACAGCCAATCTTTAAGGATGCGCCTTTTTATGGAGAAAAGGTAGCAGAAGATTTATTTGAGAAAGGCCTGTGTTTACCGTCTGGATCCAATCTCTCTCAGGAGGAGCTGGATAGGGTGGTGAAAATTATTAAAACGGCCTGCGGTTAATCTTTGTGAATATTTTTTTCTCCATTATGTAATGTATTGATTTTCAGTTTTATTTATTGTTCATTTTGTTCACTTTGTTCCTTTTTTTGTATATTTGTGCAGGGTTTTGTACACACTTTTGCTCGCAAGATCAATTTTTGCTATTCATAACCAAACAAATAAACCAATACCTATTTGGAACAGAATGAAGAGAATTTTACGAAACAATACGGCGATTCCCCGCTGGATTATTTTTCTTGCCGATTTAATTTTGGCTATATGGGCTTTCGTGCTTGCTTATTTTATTGCAGAACAATTTGAGTTTCCTTCTATTTTAAGAGGACATTTTGCCTTATATACCGGTTTTTATGCGCTTGTTTGTATCCATGTTTTTTTTCTGTTTAAGCTTTCCGTGGGGCTTATCCGCTATTCAAGTATGTTCGATGTGCTTCGTATCTTCTATACGATGCTTACGGTAACGTTGATTTATGCCCTCCTGGAATCATGGGTGATAAAAGAAATTTTCCAAATTGATTCGATCAGCAAATGGGGCGTGTTATTAGTGAATTTTTTTATTGGATCGTCATTGCTGATTTTTTTTCGTATTGCGGCCAAATCAGTCTTTCATTATTTCAATGCCAATACGTTAAAAGGCAAAAAGATCCGGGTGTTGATTTATGGGGCAGATAATAATGCCATTCTGGTAAAGCAAGCCTTGGAAAGAAGCGAAGAGTCTACCTTTGTCGTAGTGGGATTTGTTGAAACAGACCGGAGTAAGTTGAACAATGTACTAGAACAGAAGAAAGTGTACCACCTCAGAGATTTGCGGGCCCTCAAAGAGAAGAAAGGGGTTGATCAGCTGGTGTTACTGAAAGATGATCATCTTGACAGTACGGTTAAGCAAATGGTAGTTAATCGTTGCCTGTTCCATGGTATAAAGGTGTTGACGGTTCCTACGCCCGATAAGTGGTTGTCTGGCCAAATGGTGCACAAAGAGATAAAAAGCTTAAAGATTGAGGAATTGCTCCAAAGGGAACCTATAAAGATCAATAATCCTCAAGTGAAAGCGGATATTTATGCAAAACGGGTGCTGGTAACCGGTGCGGCAGGGTCTATCGGTTCCGAATTGGTGCGTCAAATTTTGCAGTACCAACCGGCTGTGCTGATAGTGTGCGATCAGGCTGAGTCGCCACTGCATGAAGTTCAGCTGGAGATAGAAGAAGCATATCCCAACATGAATTGTAAGTTTTTATTAGGTGATGTGCGTAAGCAAGAACGTATGGAAGATCTGTTTAAGCAATATGCTCCGCAGATGGTTTATCATGCTGCTGCCTATAAGCATGTACCTTTAATGGAAAATAATCCCTATGAGGCGATTCATACGAATATTAGTGGTACACGTATAATGGCCGACTTGTCTGTGAGGTATGGCGTGGAGAAATTTGTGATGATATCTACAGACAAAGCTGTCAACCCTGCGAACGTAATGGGCGGGTCGAAACGGATTGCTGAAATTTATACACAAAGTTTGAACGAAGCTCCATTCAATATAAGGACACGTTTTATCACAACCCGCTTTGGGAATGTACTCGGTTCTAATGGCTCTGTCATTCCACTTTTTCGAAAACAGATAGAGAAAGGTGGGCCTGTTACTGTTACACATCCAGACATTACCCGTTATTTTATGACCATTCCTGAGGCTGTTCAGCTCGTGTTAGAAGCGGGGGTCATGGGGCAGGGCGGAGAGATTTATGTGTTTGATATGGGGCAGCCCGTAAGCATTGCTGATTTGGCCGAAAAAATGATCCGTTTGGCAGGTTTAGAACCCGGTAAAGATATAAATATTGTCTATACAGGCTTACGGCCTGGAGAAAAGCTTTATGAGGAGCTCTTGAACGATACAGAATATACACTTCCAACCCATCATGAAAAGATTAATATTGCCCGCGTACGCAAAGGAAATTATATAGATGTGTGTTTAGCGATTGATAAATTAATGCATTTAACAACAGCGTGTGATGGCTCAGACATTGTAAGACAGATGAAAAAGATTGTTCCGGAATTTATTAGCAACAATTCGCCTTATCAACACCTCGATTACTAAAATGAATTGTTATAACCATGTATGGCCGTCATATTGCAGCCTTCTTGAATACAGTTCAATAGCATACTTGGGCGAGACTACCGACCGGAAGAATCATTATGAGACAAATCAGCTAAAACTTGACACAACTATTCTAAATCTGATCAGCTTTGTGCGCTAATTTTACGGGCATAATATAGTTGAATCTTTCAATACCCTATTATCGAGATGAACAAACGCATAAAAGTGAAGGTTTGGGGCTTGTTGGCTTGTTTGCTGGCAATGGGCCAAACCCAAGCGCAGGATAGAAAAGCCCCTGCATACCCGCTCATTACACACAATCCTAATTTCAGCATCTGGTCAACTACTGATCAGCTGAACGCATCTACCACCAAACATTGGACAGATGCCGACCATTCGCTTCTGGGATTGATCCAGGTAGATGGCAATATCTACCGTTTCCTAGGTAAGGAAGAACCCCACTATCAAACGATACTGAACACGTCTGACGAGAAATCGTATACCGTACAGTATACGGAAACGGCACCGGCAGGAGACTGGACTGCTCCCAGCTACGCTGCAAGTGATTGGAAATCGGGTTCAGCACCCATTGGTGATGATGAAAAAAATGTGAAAACCCTGTGGAAATCGGATGATATTTGGGTAAGACGTACGTTCAATCTTAGCAACCCTGCAAGCATCCAAGAGCTCTTATTAAAATTGAACCACGATGATAATATTGAGGTATTTCTAAACGGTAAGAAGGTATACGAAAAAACCGGTTGGACCAATAACTTTCAATATGTGCCAATCAATAAAGCTGATCTGAAAGCAGGAGAGAACCTCATCGCCATCCACTTGGCCAATACGGCTGGTGGCCGCTTTCTCGATTTTGGTTTGGTAGATAAGCAGAAAGAAAATGCCCCTAAAATAGAGGAGGCCGTACAAAAAGAGGTAGAGGTTACGGCCACACAAACGATATATACTTTTGAAGTAGGTAAGATAAACCTGAAGCTCACCTTTACTTCACCGCTGCTCATGGACGATCTGCGTTTATTGTCGAGGCCGGTATCCTATATTACTTACAGTGTAAGTGCCAATGATGGAAAAGACCATGCAGTAAAAATATTCCTGGGGGCATCATCAAACATTGCGGTATACAAACCATCGCAGGAAGTGACGGCCGAAAAGTATGCTACCGATGAATTATCCATACTGAAAACAGGTACTCTTGAGCAACCTGTTTTGCAAAAAGGCGCTGACGATATGCGTATCGACTGGGGATATTTTTACGTAGCTGCACCAAAAGCGAGCGATGTAACACAGTTTATAACCCCCGTTGCTGCTGCTGCTACTGCCTTTCGAGAAGGGGCTACACGTTCAACCGCCACAAAAGGTACCTCCTTATCGTTGAATACGGTTATACCTTTTGGTACGGTGGGTGAAACCGAAGTGGAACGTTTTATGGAGCTGGGCTATGACGAGGTCTATGCTATCCAGTACTTTGAAAACAACCTGCGCCCCTGGTGGAACAACTCGGGCAAGGAAACCATAGAAGGGCAGCTCACCCACGCGGCGAAGGAGTACAGCGCTGTGATGAGCAAATGCGCCGCATTTGACAAACAGGTTTATGCCGATGCGGTTAAATCGGGCGGTGCGGCATATGCGCATCTGTGTGTGCTGGCCTATCGTCAAAGCATTGCGGCACATACGCTGGTTAAGAGCCCTGAAGGTGAGCTATTGTGGTTATCTAAAGAGAACAACAGCGGTGGTTTTATTAACACCGTGGATGTAACCTATCCATCAGCGCCCCTGTATCTGATTTATAACCCTGAATTACTACAGGGCATGTTGAATGGCATTTTCTACTTTAGTGAAAGCGGCAAATATCCGCATCCATGGGCGGCGCATGATTTGGGTACTTATCCATTGGCCAATGGTCAAACCTATGGCGAACCCATGCCGGTAGAGGAGTCGGGCAATATGATCATTTTAACGGCGGCTATCACCAAAGTACAGCAGAATGGCGAATACGCTAAAAAACATTGGAAAACGCTTACTACCTGGGTTGATTACCTGGTGAAAGAAGGCCTTGATCCTAAAACGCAGTTGTGTACCGATGACTTTGCCGGTCACCTGGCGCGTAACGCCAACTTATCGGTGAAAGCGATTGTAGGCATTGCCTGCTACGCGCAAATGGCGGAGGCAGTAGGCGAAACCGAAACCGCTCAGAAATACCGTGCCATTGCCGAGGGGATGGTGCCTAAGTGGATGGAGATGGCCGATGCCGGCGATCATTATGCCCTTACTTTTGATGATAAAAATACCTGGAGCCAGAAATACAACCTGGTTTGGGATAAGGTATTAGGGCTGAATCTGTTTCCGCAGCAGGTATATGATACCGAAATTAAGTATTACCTCACTAAGCAAAACAAATTCGGTATACCATTGGATAGCAGAAAAGCGTATACGAAGAACGACTGGATTTTGTGGACAGCAACCTTTGCGCCAAGCCGTGAGGGGTTTGAGGCACTGGTGAAACCGGTGTACCAACATGCGCTAGAAACGGAATCGCGCGTTCCCTTGAATGACTTTTACGATTCAAATACCGGTATCCGCGATAACTTCAAAGCCCGGAGCGTGGTTGGTGGTTTCTACATGAAACGCTTAGCCGATAAGCTTCAAACAAAGTAAAAATATATATACCTGTTATCATGGTGCCCCAAGAAGCGAAATATATTATATTCATGTAATGCTACTTGGGGTACTTTTTAAACAAGGGTGTTTAGAAAGGTTCACTTTGTCATCTCGACTGGAGCGGCGCGTAATGGAGAGATCTGTTAATGAATCAATTGCAAATTAAAGATTTAACTTCGTTGAGCCTTCGGGTTCTCCGCTCCATTTCATTACGGTCGAAATGACGACTTTTTAGACGCCTTCTTAAAAACAACGCTTCTGCCGGCGACGTCAAAAAGGAGCTTCAGGCTCAAATAGAAAAGGCTTTTGCATTCGGACTTAATCCAACTCATCTCGATTCACATATGTATAGCGTTGGAACTACGCATGAGTTTTTTAAAATTTACAAAGATTTAGGAAAAAAATATGATTTACCAGTTTTGATAAATAAAGAAATGATAGAAATGGCAGCGACAAACACTGACCACTATATTGAAGACAGTGATTTTATAATTGACAGACTACATTTAGGTAAATTTAAAGATTTTGAAAAAGGCAAGTTAATAGATTACTATAAAAGTGTTTTTCATAACTTAAGTGATGCGCTAAACATATTATTGTTGCACCCGGCCTTTGATGACGACGAAATGAAAAAAATAACGATAAATCATCCCAATTTCGGTTCCGAATGGAGACAAATAGATGTTGATTTTTTTACAAGCGAGGAAAGCAAATCTGGATTCAAAGAAAACAACATCGCGCTAATCACCTGGAATGATGTAAAAAAGCTAATTGAAATCAAAGACACCTGATTTTGCTAAGCAATTGTGCTTTATAGTAATGGCATAATAAATGCTATTTTGCCAAACTTATAATAATCATTTTTTCTAATTCTATCAAGTTTCTTCGTTTCTTGGTAAAGAACGTAGCGAGGCCACTGGTGATAATCTGATCACCAATAGCTGGGCTAAAAAACCAAAGGTGGATAGTGCAAGGCATGTTTGCACATTGAACAAGCTGGCGGTTACCGTACCAATAAGTGCACCGATGGGCCTACAGCCGGAAGTCGCAACGAGTACTATTCCGGAAACACCTCCCATAATACCATTTGGCGTTACAGATTGTCGCAACGAGGTTGTTGTAATCGACCATATTACAGGGCCGGCCCCGAAAAGAAAAAATGCGGCTCCCGGAAGGAGTGGCGAATGGTACAACAGTGTTGTGAGCATGATTATTGATCCCACGAATGCAGTCAATGGCCCTAATGAGATCTGCCATCCTAACGTTAAGTGGCGTCCTAAAAAGGTGCTTATCGTAGCTCCTGTCACCATTCCAACACCGTATGCCCCCATAACAAGCCCTAGCACCTGTGGCTGGATACCCAAGTGGCTGATCGCCCACGAAACAAATACTGCTTGCAAGATAAACCAGGATATACTAAATAACATTCCGGTAAAGATCATGGGTCGTAGGTAAATTTGGCTGAAACAGAAGACGACGGTTTCTTTTAACCCTTTACGTTCGTTTCTGAGCGATCTAACAGGGGCATTGCCGGCCCTACTTAGAAGGATAATGGCCAACAAAGAACAAGTTGTTGCCATAGTGTAGGTTAATGGAGCTCCCGCCCAACCAACAATTGCGCCACCAATAGCAGGACCCCCGGCATATGCAATACTGCGTGCCAGCTCTAACCAGCGGTTCGCCGCATGCAGGTTATTCCGGTTCACGAGTGTTGGAACCAATGCCGGAACGGCCACACTGTAACAGACGGTGCCTGTAACACCCACAAAGCCCAGCAATGCAAGCTGTAAGAGCGTCAATGAAGAGCTTACCAATAAAAACATAATAAACACTAGGGCTAACGTGCGTGCTACCTCTGCACGCAGCATTAATTTTCTATGCGCATAACGATCCGCTAAAAATCCGGCCGGTAATGAGAGCAATAAAAACGGTAAAGTCTGCGCCGTCTGTAAAAGACCTGTTCCCACAGCGCTTGTCTTTAAGTAAAGAACAGCCACGATGGGTGCTGCTGCCAATGCTAACTGTTCTGAAAATTGTGCAAAGAGATTTGACCATGCCAGTTTTCGAAAACTGGTAGGTAACTTGTTACTGGTTTCTGTCATAGGATAATAACTTATCCTCAAAAATCTTTCAATCTTTAAAACATTAAAACCCAGTTCTTGCTAACTTTAGAAAGGGATAAAGTTTCACGAAAGTTGATGTTACACAGACTAGCACCTTCTTCGTCTCGACCGAAGTGGAGAACGTCATCTCGACCGAAGTGGAGAACGTCATCTCGACCGAAGTGGAGAGATCTGGATGTCTCCATTCCGGTTGAAATGACGACTTTTTAGACGACACCATCTCATCACAATAGCGTACAGTTTTTATTCAATTCTTTTTCGTAGCTTGAGTCGGCCGTTCTTTTTCCTTTGGATTGCCTTTTCACCGATGGCTTGTTCGATCCGTCTGCTTGCTTTCCATAATTTGCATACCTATATCTGAAGAAGGGCTTTACATTGACCTATTATCTGACTTCGGGTTTAAAAAATTATTTGGATCTGAGCCCAATAAACCCTTATTGATCGATTTCCTAAACCAGCTATTCCAGGGGCAGAAGGTGGTCACCGATCTGGAGTACAGTCCCACCGAATACCTTGGTGCGGGTGAAAAGGAACGCAAAGTATTTTTTGATCTGGTCTGTACAGGCAACAAGGGAGAAAAATTCATCGTTGAGATGCAGCGGGGCTACCAGAAATATTTTAAAGAACGTTTGGTATACTATGCCTCCACCATCATAAAGGAGCAGTTGCCAAAAGGCTCCGATGGGGATAATTACGAACTGACGGAAGTATATATCATCTGTCTTTTGGAATTTAATCTCCCGGATAGCGATAAGCATCGCTATCTTTACAATATCTGCTTAATGGATACAGATGCTCCGAAAATATTTTACAATAAGTTGGCCTATAAATTGATAGAGTTACCTTCCTTTGTATTGGAAGAGAAGGAGTTGGATTCCGATCTGGAAAAATGGCTCTTCATATTGAAGAACATGAGCAGGCTGAAGAAAATACCCGTATATTTACGGAGGCAGATATTTCAGCGTGTTTTCCAGATAGCGGAAATCAGTGCATTAACAAAGGAGGAACGTATGTTATACGATGCAAGTATAAAAGCAAAACGGGATTGGGATAACACGGTAGCTTGGGCCGCTGAGCAGGCAGCTGAGCAAGCCGTGGCGCAAACAACGGAAAAGAAGAATTATGAATTTGTTAGCAATCTGATTGTTGAGTTTGGTTTCACAGATGAACAAGCAGCCCGTGCTTCTAAAGCTTCTATAGCTTTTGTTCAGAAAGTACGTGCTGATCTGGCTGGGAAAGAGAAAACTTAAATTCATCAATATCTTCCTTTCCTTTTTAAAAGAAGATGTCTAAAAAGTGGTCATTTCGACCGTAATGAAATGGAGCGGAGAACCCGAAGGCTCAACGAAGTTAAATCTTTAATTTGCAATTGATTCATTAACAGATATCTCGATTTCGCTACGCTACACTCGATATGACGGC
>Ga0160438_1000055_pt1 | contig 69338 bp, 66 predicted proteins | sample HID1975K_E0MG_FD_108203 | JGI IMG/M metagenome (GOLD analysis project Ga0160438, IMG submission 108203) | Enriched soil microbial communities from UW Madison campus, WI, USA - HID1975K_E0 MG | ecosystem: Environmental > Terrestrial > Soil > Unclassified | place: USA: Madison, Wisconsin...
CGAGCACTCCCCGGCCCGCGGGTTGTACCCCGACGCCGACGCCGAGCCCAGCACCTGGTACGCCCGACTCAACGACGCACCCGCCGGCGGCAACGACACACCCCAACCCGGCGCCGTCGGCACGGCTGAGGCGGTCGGCGCCGTCGGCGCGGACGTGGTGGGTGCGGGAGCCGGCGTCGTGGGTGCGCCCGTCGGCGCGGACGTGGCCGCGGGCGGCGCGCTCGGGGTCGGTGCGGCGGTGCGGCTGGGTGTCGGGGCCGGTGCCGCGCTCGTCGGCGCCGCGCTCGGGCCGGACGTCGCGGCGGCGCCCGTGCAGCGCACGCCGTCGAGGGTGAACTCCGTCGGGACGCTCGCCGCCCCGCTGCCGTGGAGCCAGAGCCCCACGTCGACGCTCGCACCGCTCGCGAGCGTGCGCTGGTACGGCGTGCTGCGCGCGGTGACCTTGCCGTCACGCTGCGAGACGGCGGCGTTCCACCCGAGCAGCACGCGCTGGCCGGCCGGTGCCGACCAGCTGAGCGTCCACGACGACCGTGGGTCGCCGAGGTTGGTCAGGCGGGCGGTCGCGACGCTGCCGCCCGACCACCTCGCGCCGACGTGCCACGTGACGCGGCAGTCGTTCGCCGCGGCCTGCGCGGTGACGACGCCGACCGTGATGGTGGTCGCGACGAGCGCGGTGACGACGGCCAGCGCGACGGCAGCCGGTCGGGGTGTCGCGGAACGGCGACGACGGCGGTGTGATGACATGCAGAGGTTCCTCTCGGGCGTTCGACGTCGGGACGGGCGCGGTTGCGCCAGGCGTCGATCGCCGGAGGGACCCGCGTCCCCCCCGCCGGCGACCGGGGCTGAGGATGGCGACGACTCTAGGGCCCCGCAGGGCGGGTGAGGAATGTGCTGAAACGTTACGGTTAGGACAAACGTCCTGGACGCGTGTGCTATAGGAACGGCCAGGTCACCGAGGTGCGTGAGCGGGCGACGTCACGGAGGAGGTGTCGACGTGCGACACGGATGCGGCGGGCCCGGCGACCGGGGGTCGGAGGCGTGAGCGCGGCCGCGGCCGGACCCCGACGACCCGCGCCCGGGGGGCGTGTCGGTCCGCTGTGGGTCGTCACGCGCGGCTCGGGCCGCCCGCTCGTGCTGCTGCACGGCAACGGCGAGGACCACCACGTGTTCGACCGGATGGTGCCCACGCTGGGCGCCGGACGCATGCTCGTCGGTGTGGACTCGCGCGCCCACGGGCGCAGTCCGCGCGGCCACGGGCCGCTGCGGATCGCGACCATGGCCGACGACGTCGCCCACGTGCTCGCGGAGCTCGGCGTCGGTGGCGCCGACGTGCTCGGGTTCTCCGACGGCGGCAACATCGCGCTCGAGCTCGCGGTGCGGCACCCGGAGGCGGTCGGCCGGCTCGTCGTCGTCGGGGCGAACCTGGTCCCCACCGGTCTGAGCGCGCGTGCGCTGGCCGACGTGCGGCTCCGCCACGCCGTCCACGCCGCGCTCGCGCGCGTCGTCCCGCCGCTGCGCGTGACGGCCGAGCGGCTCGCCCTCATGGTCGACGACCCGTGCCTGGGCCCGGCCGACCTCGCGCACGTGCAGGCACCGACGCTGGTCGTCGTGGGCGAGCACGACGTCGTGCGACCCGCGCACACGCGTCTGGTCGCCGACGCGATCCCCGACGCGCGCCTCGTCGTCGTGCCGGGAGCCGGGCACATGCTGCCGACCGAACGGCCCCACCGGCTGGGCGCGCTGGTCGCCGAGTTCCTCGCCGGTGCACCCGTCCACTGAGCCGAGTGGGCGAACAACCGGGACAACCGGCAGCAGATCAACCGAAATGGGGACACAGCAGGCACTCAGGGGCGCTACTGTGCGCGACATGTCCACACTTCTCGCGGTCCCGATCTCCGACGCCGAGATCGCTGCGGCGGCCGGCGCCGCCGCCGTCACCGGCCTGGTCGCCGGCGCCATCGGCTACGTCGTCGTCGCCCTCGGCCTCATGGGCGTCTTCACCAAGGCCGGCAAGCCCGGCTGGGCGGCCTTCGTCCCGATCTACAACGTCATCGTGCTGCTCGAGGTCGTGGGCCGGCCGCTGTGGTGGTTCGTGCTCCTGCTCGTCCCGGGCGTCAACGTCGTCGTCGGGATCATCGTCCTGAACGACCTGGCGAAGTCGTTCGGGCACGGGACGGGATTCACCGTCGGGCTCGTGCTGCTGTCGGTGGTCTTCACCTGGATCCTGTGGCTCGGCTCCAGCACCTACCGCGGTCCCGCGGCGCTCGCGTCCCCGGCGCCGAGCAACGCGTACGCCGGCTGACCTGCCGCACCCCCCGTCCACCCCTCGGCCCGGCCGCCCTCGTGGCGGCCGGGCCGGCGTCGTCAGGCGGCGGCGAGCCCGCCGCCGACCCACGCGCGGATCGCCGCCGCGTCACCGTTCGTCAGCTCCATGCGCGCACCGCGGCACAGGCCGATGACGTTGTCCGACCACGCGCGCGCCACCTGCTCCGGGGTGGGCGTGCCGTCGAGCGACAACCCCGTGTAGAGCACGCCCGAGATCACGAAGTTGACGGTCGAGCGGCCCACCTTCGCGCCCGACTGCTGGCACGCCTCGTGCACGCGTCGTGACGTCGCGACACGGTCGAAGGGGTGCTCGGCGACGTCCGACGCGAGGCTCTTGAGCAGCACCCGGTACTGCGCCTGGCTCAGGCCCGGTGTGTCCGTGACCGCGATGACCTGCCGCTGCAGCTCGTTCGGCGCGGTGTCCGCGACCGCGCCCGGCAGGTCCGCCTCGCCGAAGCGCTGCGGGTCCCACACGTGGCCCGGGGGACGTGTCGACACGTCGAGGTCCGGCAGCGCGCGGCCGAGCCACGCCGTGAAGCCACCGGCTCCCGCCCACTGCGACGCCGCGAGCGACGGGTCGGCGGTCTGCGCGACCTGCGCGGCCGCGCCCAGCGGCAGGGGGGCGTCGGCCGTGCGCACCGCACGGCGCACCGCACGGCGCGCGCGGGCCTCGGCCTCGTCGACGACGCGCTCCGCGACACGGGCCCGGGACGTGGTGCGCGGCCCGGTCGCAGGCGCAGGTGCGTCGTCCGCGGGGGAGTCCTTGGGGGTCGTGGCCGGCCGCGTCGCCCGGCGGGTCCCGCCGCGCGTCGCGGCGACGGCGGCCTCGGGCGCGGCGGCCTCGGGCGCGGCGGCCTCGGGCGCGGCGCCGACGGGCTCGGCGGCGTCGGCAGGTCCGGCGTCCAGGGGTGCGGGGTCCGCCGGCCCCGGGTCCGCGGGCTCGACGGCCGGTTCGGCGTCGAACGTCGACGCGGTCTGCGTCACGAGGTCCGCCAGCTGGTCCGCCCCGATCACGGTGTCGGCGACCGAGCGGTACGCCGACGCGGCCGGTGACGCCGTGATGATCGTGACGCGGCGGTCGTCGGCGCGGCAGCGCTGCGCGAGCGGTGTGAAGTCCGCGTCGGCCGAGACGATGACGAACTCGTCGTAGCGCGTGGTCGCGGCGAGCGCGTCGACGGCGTCGAGCACGAGGTTGATGTCCGCGCTCGACTTGCCCTGCTGCGTGAGGGACGGGCAGTCGACGACCTTGAAGCCCGCGCGCGTGAAGTTGGGTCGGAAACGCGAGTACACCGACGGGTTGAGGTAGCAGGCGCGCACCAGGAACCGCCGCGTCAGGTCGCCGTCGACGTCGGACCCCTGGCCCAGCTCCGAGAGCCAGTGCCCGGGGTCGGTCGCGAACGCCTCGGCCGCCTGCGGGTCGAGACGCGCGAGGCCGATGTACACGTTGTCGAAGTCGACGAACAGCGCGGAGCGCAGCCGCCGGGTGGGCTCGGGTGTGATGGTCACGGCCCCATCCTGCCGTGCCGGGACACCGACCCACCCGCCGACCGGAACCTGGGCCCCCGTCCCGGTGCCGGGTCGGTGAGCCAGGTTCCGGTCGAGCCCGTCCTCCACCGCCGACCGGAACCCGGGTCCCCGCCCCGGGGGTCGGTGGGTGGGTCGGGTTCCGGTCGGCGGGGGTGGGGTGGCGTCGGTAGCCTGCCGACGAGGGGGTGGGGCGTGGACGCGAGGCCGGTGGTGCGCAGGCGGGTCGTCGTGCGCGGCGTCGTGCAGGGCGTCGGGTTCCGGTGGTCGTGCGCTCGGGAGGCCGGACGGCTCGGTGTGGCCGGGTGGGTCCGCAACCTCCCCGACGGCGCCGTCGAGGCCGTCGTCGAGGGTGATGCGTCCCAGGTCGACGCCGCGCTCGCGTACCTCGCGCACGGTCCGCGCCACGCGCGCGTCACGGGTGTCGAGGTGCACGACGAGCCGCCGGGGGGCCTGGTCGGCTTCGAGGTCGAGCCGTGACGTCGTCCGGTGCGTCACCGGTCACGTGGTGGGCCGTGGACCCCGACGTGCCGCCGGACGCGGTGACCACGACGCAGCCCGACGACCCCGCGACCCCGCCGCCGTCGCCGACCGACGCGACGGCGACCCCCGCGCCGACCGACGAGCCGACGCCGGGCGCCACGACGCCGGCCCCGGAGCCCACCCGGGACGGATCCACACCGACACCCGAGCCGACGCAGGACGCGACACCCGAGCCGACCCCGACCGTCGCCACGCAGGAGCCGACGCCCGGCCCCACGTCCACGTCGACCGTGCACGTGCCGGCCTGGCCGTCGCGTCCCGCGGTCGTCGAGTCGGACGTGCCGTGGGGGATGCTCGCGGCTGCGCTGCTCGTGCTGGTGCTCGCCGCCGCGGGCCTGTGGTGGTGGTGGCGCCGGGCGGGCCGCGCGGAGACGTCGCCGGACCCCGCGGACGCCCCGACCGCGGTGCTGCCCGTGCCCGGGCCCGATCCGGTCGACGCGACCGTCGTGCTGCCGGGCACGGCCCCGACCCCGCGTGCGCCCGACGCCGACCCGCTCACCGCCCGCACCGACGTGACCGTCCGGTTCCTCGTGCGCCTCGGCGAGGCCATGATCGACGCGGGTTCGCCGATCGTGCAGGTCAACTCGACGCTGCAGCGGGTCGCCGTCGTGAACGGCCTGCCCGATGCCGCCGTCGTGACGTTCCCGACGGCGCTGATCGTCTCGGTGCCGCAGCACGAGACCGTGCAGACCGCGGTGTCGACGGCCGGCAGCCGGGTGCTGCGGCTCGACCAGGTGGCCGACGTGCTGGACCTCGCGCACGCGGCGTCGCGCGGCGAGGTGCGCCCGCGCGAGGGCCTGCGGACGCTCGCGGACGTCGTGCGGTCCGACCCCGCGTCGACCCCGTTGCGCCGGGCCACCGGGTACGTGGCCGTCGCCGCGGGGCTCTCCCTCGTGCTCGGCGGCGGCTGGCTCGACGTGCTGGTCGCGGCCGTGCTCGGCGGCGCCGTCGCGGTGCTGACGACCGCCACCCGGCGCGTGCCGGCGGTCTACCAGGGTCTGCTCGTGGCCGTCTGCGCGTTCGTCGTGGCCGTGCCCGTGCTGCTGCTGGTGCGCACCGGCTGGCCCGTCGGGCTGCTCGCGCCCCTCGTCGCGCCCCTCGTGACTTTCCTGCCCGGCGCGCTGCTCACGACCGGGGTCATCGACCTCGCGACGCGCCAGATGATCGCCGGCTCGTCGCGCCTCGCGGCCGGTGCCATGCAGCTCGTGCTGCTCGCGCTCGGCATCACGGCCGCGGCCGGGCTCGTCGGGGTGCCCGCAGCCGACGTCGGGACGACGAGCGCCGGTCAGCCGCTCGGCTGGGCCGGGCCGTGGGTCGGCGTGCTGGTGTACGCGGTGGGCGTGGTGCTGCACAACGACGCGCACCGCGGGGCGCTGCCGTGGATCACGCTCGTGCTGGTCGTCGCGTACGCGGGACAGGTCGTCGGCGGTGTGCTGTTCGGGGCCGTCGTGTCGTCGTTCGTCGGTGCCCTGGCGATGACGCCGGTGGCGATGCTCGCGGCGACGCGGCCCAGCGGTCCGCCGTTCCTCGTGACGTTCCTGCCCGGGTTCTGGGTCCTCGTGCCCGGCGCGCTCGGCCTCGTCGGCGTCACGTCCGCGCTGGGCCGCTCGACCGACCAGGCCATCACCACGATCGTCACGACGGGCGTCTCGATGGTCGCGATCAGCCTCGGCGTGCTGGCGGGGCTCGCGCTGGGCGGCGGGCTGGTGCGGCGGCTCGCGCCGGACGCGCAACGGATCGTGTGACGCGCCGTGCGCCGACGCCTCGGGCGCCTGCTCACTCGTCGCGACGCACGACCGACGCGGCACGCGCCGCGAGCAGACCACGCAGGCCGGCACGCCCCGCGCGCAGCCGTGCGAACGCGTCGGCGTCCGGTCCGCCCGGCACCCGACGCGGCAGCGAGTCGACCGCGACGAGCCACTGCGGCCACCCCAGCAGCCGCGACACGGCCATGAGCCGCTCGGACTCGGACTCGGACTCGCCGAGCTCGTCGGCGAGCAGCGTCGTGAGCTCGTCGGCCGCGTCGGGGCGCCCCGCCAGCGTCGCGAGCCCGCGCACACCCTGGAGGCCGACCGTGCCGTACGCGTCGTCGTCCTCGGGGAACGCGACGTGCGCGTCGGAGAGGTACTCCGTGACCTGCGTGGCGTCGTCGTGGGCCCACAGCCGCAGCAGCCGGTCACGCTGCACGAGCACGGCCACGGCGGCGACGTGCAGGTCGGACGCCACGACGGCCGCGAGATCGCCCACGCGTCGGCGGCGCGCTGCGACGTGCCCGCGCGGCCGGTCCGGGACGGCCGTCACCCAGCCGTCCTCGACCGGGCCGACCCAGCCGGAGAAGCGCTCGCGGGTCAGGGCGTCCAGCACGGCCTCGCGAGGTGCGCGCACCAGCAGCGTGGCGTAGGTGAGGCCCTCAGGGCCGGCGACGTCCTCGGTCCCGTACACGGTCACGGGGTCGAGTCTGGCACCCCCGCGGCACGCCTCACCCTGCGGGGGCGCGCGGACGCGTGGGACGATCCGGGGGCACCGTCCGTCCCGGTCGCTGCGCGACGGGGGTGGGCATGGGGTCGGCGGTCCGGGACGCACGCTCGGCCGGTGGGCCGGACGTCCGCGTCGAGCGGCTGCGGACCGACGGTCTCGCGCTGCGCACGCGGACCGTGCGCGACGCGCCTGCCGGTGACCCGCCGGGCGGGGCCGCACCGCGTGGGCGCGTCGTCACCGCCCCGGGAGCCGCGCACGTCGCGAGGTGCTCGCACGCGCGCGAGGTGGCGGACCTCGTCCGGCGGCACGTCGCGCGGTGAGCACGGTGCCGGCAGGACGCGTGCGCCGTGCGCTGCGGCGCCTGCTGCGGCAGGGCGGGGCGTGGGGACGGGACTACGTGTGGATCGTCGCGGCGCAGGCGGCGGCCACCGCGCGCCCGCCGCGCCCCGACGCGCTGACGACCGGCGACCGGGTGCCGGTCGTCCTGCTGCCCGGCATCTACGAGACGTGGCCCGTGATGGGCGGTCTGGCGCGTGCGCTGCACGCCGCCGGGCACCCGGTGCACGCCGTGCCGGCGCTCGGGCTCAACCGCCACGGGCTCGAGGAGTCGGCGCGGGTGGCCGTCGCGCGGCTCGAGGAGCTCGCGCTCGACCGCGTCGTGCTCGTCGCGCACTCCAAGGGCGGACTGATCGGCAAGCTCGTGCTGGCCGACCCCGTGGTCGGCCCGCGCGTCGCGGGCCTGGTCGCCGTCAACACGCCGTTCGCCGGATCGGTGTACGCACGGTGGTTCCCGGCCCGTCCGGTGCGCGCGCTGTCGCCGCGCGACCCGCAGCTGCGGGCGCTGGCCCGCGACGTGGTCACGCACGCCCGGATCTGGTCGCTCTTCGCACGCTTCGACCCGCACGTGCCGGGCGGCAGCGAGCTCGTCGGTGCCGTCAACGTCCGGCTGCCGGTGGACGGGCACTTCCGCCCGCTCGACGACGCGCGGCTGCACGCCGCCGTGCTCGACGCCGTCGCCCGGCTGAGCGACCCGGGTCAGGACCAGGGGGACGTCGCACCCGCAGGGCCCTGACCCGGGACGACGCTCAGTGGTGCGCCGGGACCGGCGTGCCTGCGGGTGCCGGACGCACCGCGAACGCGGCCGCGATCGCCGGCAGCGTGAGCACCGCACCGACGAGGAACGCCGCGTGCACGCCGCTGGCGGTCGCGGTCACCTCGGACGCGCCGCCCGCCGCGAGACCCGCCGCCGTCGCGGACAGCACGGTGACGAACACGGCCGTCCCGGCGGCACCCGCGACCTGCTGCACCGTGCCGATCACTGCGGAGCCGTGCGAGTACCGCTCCGGTGGCACGGACCCCAGCGCCGACGTGAACAGCGGCGTGAACACCAGCGCGAGCCCGGCGGACATCGTCAGGTGCGCGGCGACCAGCAGCCACGGCGACGCGTGCGCGCCGAGCAGCAGCGCCATGCCCCACGCCGCCGTGCTCACGAGCACGGTGCCCGGCACCAGCAGGGGGCGTGCGCCGACCTTGTCGTACGCGCGTCCCACGGCGGGCGCGAGCAGACCCATGAGCAGCCCACCGGGCAGCAGCATGAGCCCCGTGCGCAGCGTGTCGAGCCCCAGCACGTCCTGCGCGTAGATGGGCAGCATGATGATGACGCCGAACAGCGCCATCATCATCAGGGCCATGAGGCTGACGCCGACGGCGAACGTGCGCGAGCGGAACGTGCGCAGGTCCAGCAGGGCGTCGTCGGTGCGCTGCAGCCGCACCTGGCGTGCGACGAAGAGCGTGAGGGCGGCGGCCCCGCCGACGAGGGCGCCCGCCGTGACGGGCTGCACGCCGCCGTTCACGGCCTCGCCGATGCGCGACATGCCGAACACGAGCCCGCCGAACGCGAGCGCGGACAGCAGCACCGACACCAGGTCGACGCGTGCGCGACGCGGCTCGGTGACGTTCGGCAGCCGCAGCGCGCCGAGCACGAGCGCGCCGAGCGCGACCGGCAGGACCAGGCCGAACATCCAGCGCCAGTCGAGCACCGACAGGATCAGCCCCGAGATGGTCGGGCCCACGGCCGGGGCGACCGAGATGACGATCGAGATGTTGCCCATGGTGCGCCCGCGCGACGCCGGCGGGGTCACGGTCATCACGGTCGTCATGAGCAGCGGCAGCATCACGGCGGTCCCGGTCGCCTGCACGACGCGCCCCGTCAGCAGGAGCTCGAACCCCGGCGACACCGCGCAGACGAGCGTGCCGAGCGAGAACAGGCCCATCGCCGTGAGGAACGCCGTGCGGGTCGTGGTGCGCTGCAGGAAGAACCCCGTGACGGGGATGACGACGGCCATCGTCAGCAGGAACGCCGTGGTGAGCCACTGCGCGGTGCTCGCGGTGATGGCGAGGTCGTTCATGAGCCGCGGCAGCGCGACGCCCATGATCGTCTCGTTGAGGATGACGACGAACGTCGAGACGAGCAGCAGCGCGACGGCGAGGCGGTCGCGTGCGGACATCGCCTCCGGTGCGGCCGGAGCCTCGGCGGTCGGGTCCACGACGGTCGTGGTCGGGGAGGTGTGGTCGGTCACGTGGTCGCCTGTCGCTTCTGGCCTGCGGGGCCGTGGGGGCATGGGGCCGGTGGGGGACCGGGCGGGGGAGGGGCGCGGACGTCGCGCCTCGAACAGTCTGTGGTGCCAACCCCGGACGCGTCGACGTCATTCCGCGACGACGCCCGCAGGGACGAACGACACGGGCCGACGCCACCGGCCGACGCCACCGACCCGTACCGACCGACCGAGCCCTCCGACCTCATCGCCCACCGGCACCTGGCTCACCGTTGGGGCGTCGAGTCGGTGAGTGGGGTTCCGGTCGGCGGTGGGGGGTGGGCGTCGAGCGGGACGTGGCTCACCGTTGGGGTGCCGAGTGGGTGAGTGGGGTTCCGGTCGGCGGTGGGGGTGGGCGTGCCCGCGGGCACGCGTCGTTCCGGTGGGCACGTCGTGCCGGTGGGTGCGCGGGTCAGGAGGGTGCGAGGGCCGCGTCCAGGAGGCCGAGGACGACGGTCGCGGAGCGCTCGGCGGCGTCGTCGACGTGCGCGCTGAAGTCGACGCCGGCGATCGGGCCGCACAGGTCGGAGATGCTCCGCACCGACAGGAACGGCACACCCGCCAGGTGGGCGGTGTGGGCGAGCGCGGTCGACTCCATGTCGCACGCGAGCGCGTCCGGGAACGCCGCGCGCAGCCCGACGACCCGCTCGGCGTCGACGAACACGTCGCTGGACAGGATCGTGCCCGTGCGGACGGTCAGCCCGCCCGCGTCGACGCCCGCGGAGGCGGCCAGCAGCGCGGGGTCGGCGTCGAACCGCGCGGGCATGCCGGGCACCTGGCCGAGCGCGTACCCGAAGACCCGCGCGTCGGCCGCGCCGTAGACCGTCGTGGCGCCGACGACGACGTCGCCGACGCGCACGTCGAGACCCATGCCGCCGGCCGAGCCGGCGCTGAGCACGACGCGTGCCCCCGACCCGTGCAGCGCGAGCGCCGCGGCGGCCGCGGCGTTGACCAGGCCGATGCCGCAGGTCACGAGCAGCACGCGCGGTCCGCCGAGGTCGAGCACGCGGCGCCGTGCACCGGCGACCTCGACCTCGTCGCCGACGGCCGTCGCGCGGTCGAGGAACGGCGAGGCCTCCACGCCCATCGCCGTGACGACGACCGCGTCGACGCGCGCACCGGGCAGGGCGGACAGCTCGGTGGTGCGGCTCACGCCGTCACCGTGCTCCACCCGTCGCGGGCCGCGAGGAACGTGCGCGCGGCCTCCTGGGCACCGGTGAGGGTGTGGTGCGCGCCCCAGCCGCACTGCACCTCGTTCGCCGCCGGCACCTCGCCCGCGCCGAGCACGTCGGTGAGCGTCGCGGCGACGAGCCCCTGCACCTCGTCGTCCGCCCAGCGGCCCTCGAGCATGAGGTAGAAGCCCGTCTGGCAGCCCATGGGGGAGAAGTCGAGGACGCGGTCCGAGTGGTTGCGCGAGTGCTCGGCGAACAGGTGCTCCAGGGAGTGCACGGTGTCCATCTCGAGGTGCGCGACGTTCGGCTGCGTGAAGCGCACGTCGAACTTGGAGATGACGTCCCCGTGGGGGAGCTCCTTGAGGTCCGCGAGCCGGATGTACGGCGCGACGACGGTGCGGTGGTCCAGGTTGAACGACTCGACGTTCATGCGCGGTGTGTCCACGCGCACCAGTGTGCGCCATGGCCCGCGCACCTGGTCGGTGCGTCCGCAGGTCGGGAGCGGGACGTCCCCCAGGACGCTGCACGCCGGCGCCGCGGACGACGCCGCGTCAGCGTGCCCGCAGCTCGACGAGCACACGCGGCAGCTCGTCGAGCAGCTCGCGCGCCAGGTAGCCCAGCGGGCCGACCCCTGCCGCGAGGCGGTCGCCCGCCGTGCCGTGCGCCTCGACGCCGAAGCACGCGGCCTGCGCGGGGTCCGCGCCGCGCGCGAGCAGACCTGCGACGGCACCGGCGAGCACGTCGCCGCTGCCGGACGTGCCGAGGCCGGAGTACCCCGTCGACGAGCGCCACCGCCGCCCGTCGGGCTCGGCGACGACGCCCCCGCACACGACGACCACGCCGTACGCGTCGGCGATCCGCGCCGCGAGGGGGACGTCGGCACCGTCGCGGCCCTCGTCCGCGTCGTCGGGCCGGGCGTCCGCGTCGTCTCCCAGCAGGTGACCCGCCTCGGTCGTGTTGGGTGTGAGCACGGCGCGTCCGCGCACGTCCTCGCGCACGTCCTGCGCGTCGCGCAGCACGCCCAGCGCGAACGCGTCGAGCACGAGCGGGGTCGTGGCCGGCGTCCCCGCCACGACGGCGCGCAGCAGCGCGAGCGTCCCGGCGGGCGCGTCGAGCCCCGGGCCGACCACGACCACGTCGGCGCGCGCGAGCTCGGTGCCCAGCCCGTCGCCCGGGCCTGTGACGGAGCCGTCGGCACGCTCGGGCAGCCCCACGACACCGGCCTCCGGCACCGCGACCGCGAGCGGTCCCGCGACCGACCTCGCGACGCCGAGCGTCAACCGGCCGGCGCCCACGCGCAGCGCCGCGAGCCCGGCCAGCAGGACGGCCCCCGGTGTGCCGCGCGACCCGCCGAGCACGAGGACGCCGCCGCGCGCGTCCTTGCCTCCGGTCGGCTCGGGCAGGGGGTGCTCGCGCAGCAGCGCGGGGCTCAGGACGGCGTCAGCCACCGGTGTCACCCGTGCCCTCGTGCTCGGTGATCGCGGCGTCGAGCTCGGCCAGGTGCTCGACGTCGTCGAACACGGCCAGCACCCAGGCGTCGCCGACGCGGTCCAGGCGGGTGAGCGACGCGTTGCGCACGCTGCGTTCGCGGGCGACGGTCATGATCTCGTCCTCGGTCAGCTCCTCGAGGACGTAGCGCAGCAGCATGACGACGGCGTCGTGCACGACCACGAGCACGCGACGGCCCGCGTCGCGGTGCTGCAGGTCGCCCAGCGCGGCGCGCACGCGCAGCGCGAGGTCCGCCCACGACTCCCCGCCCGGCGGGCGGTGGTACATCTTGCCGAGGTGGCGGCGCCGCTCGGCCTCCTCGGGGTGCCGGGCCTGCACACCGCGCCAGGTGAGCCGGTCGAGGACGCCCAGCTCGCGGTCGCGCAGGCGCTCGTCGAGGCGCACGGGGACGTCCAGCCCGGCCTCGTCGAGCGCGATCCGCGCGGTCTGCTGCGCGCGCACGTACGGCGAGCACCACACGACCTCGGGCAGCTCACCGGGTGGCTGCGCCGCGAGCCACGCCCCGAGCGCGCGGGCCTGCTCGCGGCCGCGGCCGGACAGCGGGGTGTCGGCGTCACGCGTCGCGACGTCGACGACCAGGGCGCCCTCGCGCTCGGCGCGCGTCGCCGCGACGTTGCCGACGCTCTCGCCGTGGCGCACGAGCACGAGGCGCGCGGGCGTGCCGTCGGGTGCGGTCACCGGCGGTCGCGCTCCTCGATCGCCGGCAGGATGGTCGTCGGGATCGCGAACGCCAGGCTGAACGCCAGGATCCCGCCGGTGACGAGCCAGGGCCCGGTCGACGCGTCGGCGGAGAACCCGGCCGTCAGCAGCGCGAACGACCCGATGAACAGCACGAGGCACAGCACACCCGTCGCGGCGCGGGAGGGGGCCTCGGGAGCGGCGTCGGGCACGTAGGGCGTGTCGTCGTGGGCCATGGGTCCTCCTGGGTCGTCCGGGGTCTGACGGCTAGTATCGCCGTCCGGCGCGTCGTGGGCACGCGCGTCCACGGGCGGACGTGCACGTCAGCGGGCGCGTCCGGGCGGTGCCCGGCGCGGGGCCGGTCAGCGCGGGGCTCGTCAGCGCGGGCCCGTCAGCGCATCGGCAGCGCGCGACGCGCTCGTGGGCCGTACGCCGGCAGCTGCCCGCGGTGAGCCGTCTCGAGCAGCACGAGCACGCGCTGGCGATGCCCCAGCCACGGGGAGAGCAGGTGCAGCATGCCGGCGTCGTCCGCACGTCGTCCCGTCAGGGCCCAGCCGACGAGGTGCGGCAGGTGCGCGTCGCCGACCTGGACGGCGTCGGGGTCGCCCAGCGCGCGCGACGTGACCTCGGCCGCGGTCCACGGTCCGACGCCCCGCACGGTGCGCAGGCGCCGCGCGAGCTCGACGGGCGGGAGGCCGGCGTGCAGCGCGTGCGCGACCTCCGCGGCCCGGCGCAGCGTGTCGGACCGCTGCGCGTCGACGCCCGCTCCGCGCCACTCCCACACGGGCAGGGCGTGCCAGGTCCGCGGCGGCGGCGCGACCCGCAGGCCCGCGGGTGCGGGGCCGGGGGCGGGCGTGCCGTGGCGTGCGACGAGGCGCCGCCACGACGCCTTGGCGTCGAGACCGACGACGCGCTGCTCGAGCACCGCCGTGACGACGGCCGCCCAGACGTCACCGCCGCGCGCCAGGCGGATCCCGGCGTGCGTCCGGTGGGCGCGCGCCACCACGGGGTGCAGGTGCGCCGCGAACCCCGTGGGGTCGTCGAGCAGGCCGAGCATGCCGGGCGCCTCCGCGAGCACGGTCCCGGCCGCGGGGCCCCACGCGTCGGCGCGCACACCGCCGGGCACCGGGTGCAGCCGCAGCGTCGCGACGTCGTCGCCGCGCCGGGTCGCGTGCCACACGGCGTCGTGCGACGACGCCCACGTGGGGTCGCCCGCACCGCGGCGCAGGCGTGCGAGCGTCCGCCGCACGTCGAGCCCCGGCGGGCACGCGACGACGACGTGCGCGTCACCGGTCGCCGGGCAGGGGGTCACGGCACCAGGATGCACCGTGCCCCGACGTGCCCCCGACACGCCGTCCTGACGTGCCCGCCGACGTGCGCACCCGGCGCGCGACGCGGCATCATCGGGCGATGGGCGGACGTGGTGGACCCGGTGACGGTGCCCTCGTCGTGCGTCGTGACGGTGCGGTGCTGCGCGTGGTGCTCGACGGCGCGGTCGACCTGGCCGTGCGCGAGCGCGACTCGCCCGCGCTGTGGCGGGCGCTGGCCGATCCGCGGGTCGGGGAGGTGGAGCTCGACGCGGGGGCCGTGACGTTCCTCGACTCGAGCGGCCTGTCGGTGCTGGTGCGGCTGGCGCGCGACGCCGCGCAGACCGGTCTGCCGCTGCGGCTGATCGCGGTCAGCGAGCCGGTCGGCTACCTGCTGGAGCAGACCGGTGTGGGCGACTGGATGGCCGCGATCGCGACCGCGCCGGGCGCGACGCGCTGACCTCGCCGACCGACGCCGCGCGACGGGGACGTGCCCGCCGGCGGCTCAGTGTCCGCGCAGCCGCTCGATGGCGCGGCGGTCGCGCTTGGTCGGGCGGCCCGCGCCCCGGTCGCGCTGCGCCGCGACGGGCGTCTGGTCGCGCGGCGGCGGGGCGGGGGAGCGGTCGAGGTACGACGCCTGGGCGACCTCGGCCGACACGCGCTTGACCAGCAGGCGCTGCACGACGACGAGCCGTTCGCGAGCACCGCCGCGCACCTGCACCTCGTCGCCCGGGACGACCTGCGTCGCCGGCTTGGCCCGGTCTCCGTTGACCCGCACGTGCCCGGCCCGGCAGGCGGCCGCGGCCGCGGAGCGGGTCGGGAACAGGCGGACGGCCCACGTCCACGCGTCGACGCGGACACGGCCCTGCGGCTCGGCCACGGCGCCCACCTCCGTCCCGGGCCCGCGCGGGCCCGCACGTCAGCCTGCCACGGCTCGTGTGCGGCCCACGTGCGACCCCGGGCGGCACACGTACGGCTCCCGGTGGGTGCACGGACGCGGTGAAACGCTTCGACGGTCCCGTCGGCGACCCGCAGGAGCCACGCTCGACCGCGGGCACGTCGCGTGCCCGCCCGCGCCGCCCGCGCGCGGGGTCCCCGTCGAAGGAGACGTGAGCATGTCCCACCACCCGCTGCGCCGTGTCGGCGCGGTGCTGCTCGGCCTCGTCCTGCTGGTGCTCGCCGGCGCGATCGCGACCGCGCCGGGCGCCGTCGCCGTCGTCGAGCCCGTGCGCGTCATGGCCCTCGGGGACTCGATCACGGGGTCCCCGGGCTGCTGGCGCGCGCTGCTGCACCGCGACCTGACCGCGGCAGGGCACCAGGTCGACATGGTCGGCACGCTGCCCGCGCAGGGCTGCGCCGTCGCCCACGACGGCGACAACGAGGGCCACGGCGGCGCGCTCGTCACGAACGTCGCCGCGTCCGGCGAGGCCGCGGCGTGGTTCGCGGCGACGCGCCCCCAGGTCGTCCTCATGCACTTCGCGACGAACGACGTGTGGAGCAACCGCAGCGACGAGCAGATCCTCGACGCGTGGACGACCCTCGTGCGGCAGATGCGCGCGGTCGACCCGCAGGTCGTCGTGGTGGCCGCGCAGATCATCCCCGTCGCACCGCCGACGTGCGCCGAGTGCCCCGCGCGCACGCGGTCGTTCAACGCCGCCGTGCCGGGGTGGGCGGCCGCGACCTCGACGGCCGCGTCGCCCGTCCTCGTCGTCGACCACTGGACCGGCTGGGACCCCGCGCGCGACACGTCCGACGGCGTGCACCCCAACGACGCGGGCACCGCGCGCATGGCGGCGACCTGGCTGCCGGCCGCCGAGCGGGCGCTCGCGCTCGTCGGCGGCGGGACCCCGACGCCGACCCCGACCCCCACGCCGAGCCCGACGGCCACGCCGACCCCCGCACCGACGCCGACGGTGAACCCCACCCCGACCCCCACCCCGACCCCGACCCCGACCAGCACCCCCACGCCCGGCTCGCGCGGCTGCACCGCGACCTACACGGTGGCCAGCTCGTGGCCGGGCGGGTTCGTCGCGGGCGTGCGCGTCACCAGCTCCGGCACGTCCTCGCTGAGCGGCTGGTCCGTGCAGGTCGAGCTGCCGGACGGTCAGGTCGCCCACGCGTGGAGCTCGACCGTGTCCGGCACGTCGCCCGTGACGTTCGGCGAGGCCGCGTGGAACGGCGCGCTCGGCGCGGGCGCGTCGACCGAGTTCGGCTTCCAGGGCACGGGCAGCGGCACCCCCGGCGCGGTCACCTGCACGGCACGCTGACCGTCGCCCTGGCCCGCCCCCGGCACCGTCCGCACGCACGACGACCCGCGGACCCGCGCGGCTCCCGGTGAGCCCCGCGGTCCGCGGGTCGTCGTGCGTGCCGCGGGTCAGTCCCGCAGCTCGAGGTACCGCGTGATGAGCGCCCGCGTCGACGGGTCCTGCGCGGCGAGCGCCGCGGCGTCACCGGTCACGGCGGGCGCGATCTCGAGCGCGAGCTTCTTGCCCAGCTCGACCCCCCACTGGTCGAACGAGTCGATGCCCCACACGACGCCCTGCGCGAACGTGATGTGCTCGTACAGCGCGATGAGCTGCCCCACGACGGACGGCGTGAGCGCGGGCGCGAGGATCGACGTCGTCGGCCGGTTCCCGGAGAACACGCGCGCCGGGACGATCTCCTCGGGCGTGCCCTCGGCGCGCACCTCGTCGGCGGTCTTGCCGAACGCGAGCGCCTTGGTCTGCGCGAAGAAGTTCGCCAGGAACAGCGCGTGCACGTCCGTGCCGCCGTCGGCCAGCGGGTACGCGGGGTTGGCCACGGCGATGAAGTCGGCCGGGATCAGGCGCGTGCCCTGGTGGATGAGCTGGTAGAACGCGTGCTGGCCGTTGGTGCCGGGCTCTCCCCAGAACACCTCGCCGGTCTGCGTCGTCACGGGGGTGCCGTCCCAGCGCACCGACTTGCCGTTGGACTCCATCGTCAGCTGCTGCAGGTACGCGGGGAAGCGGTGCAGCTGCTGCGCGTACGGCAGCACGGCGTGCGTGTGCGCGCCGAGGAAGTTGACGTACCAGACGTTGAGCAGGCCCAGGAGGAACGGCACGTTGCGCGCGACGGGCGTGGTGCGCGCGTGCTCGTCGACCGCGTGGAACCCCGCGAGCAGGTCGCCGAACGCGTCGGGCCCGACAGCGATCGCGAGCGACGTGCCGATGGCGGAGTCGACCGAGTAGCGGCCGCCGACCCAGTCCCAGAACCCGAACGCGTTGGTCGGGTCGATGCCGAAGTCCGCGACCTTGTCGAGCGCGGTCGACACCGCGACGAAGTGCTTCGCGACGGCGTCACGGCGCGCGTCGTCGGTGTCGGCGAGGTGCCCGCCGGCCACCAGCGCGTCCCACAGCCACTGCCGCGCGAGGCGCGCGTTGGTCAGCGTCTCGAGCGTCGTGAACGTCTTGGACGCGACGACGAACAGCGTCGTCGTCGGGTCGAGGTCCGCGGTCTTCTGCGCCAGGTCGGTGGGGTCGATGTTGGAGACGAAGCGCACCTCGAGGTCGTCGGCGACGTACGGCTCGAGCGCCTCGTACACCATCACGGGGCCGAGGTCGGAGCCGCCGATGCCGATGTTGACGACCGTGCGCACGGCCTCGCCGGTCACCCCGGTCCACTCGCCCGAGCGGACCTTCTCGGCGAACGCGAGGACCTCGCCCAGCACGGCCTGCACGTCGTCGTCGACCTGCTGGCCGTCGACGACCAGGGGCGGCTCGGCGTCGGCCGGGCGGCGCAGCGCGGTGTGCAGCACCGCGCGGTCCTCGGTGACGTTGATGTGCTCGCCGGACAGCATCGCCTCGAAGCGGTCGGTGAGCCGCACCTCGTCGGCCAGGCGTGCGAGCAGCTCGAGCGTCTCGTCGGTCACGAGGTTCTTCGACAGGTCGACCGTGAGGTCGGCGACCTGCAGCGTCAGGCGCTGCGCGCGGTCGGGGTCGTCAGCGAACCAGGCGCGCAGGTCGGGGCGCAGCGTGCTCTCGTGCTCCGAGAGGGCCTGCCAGGCGCTCGTGGTCGTCGGGTCGATGGGCGGCGTGGGCACGTGGGTCTCCCTGGGGTCGGCGAGCGGGGTCCGGTGGGCGGAGGTCGACGAGTTCTCCCGCCCACCGTAGGGCCGCCGGGGTGATGCCCGCACAGGACGTCCGACGTGCGCGGGCGGCTACCGTGGGCCGCGTGTCCCGCCTCCCGGTCGCCCCGGTCGCCGCCGTCGGTCTCGTGCTCGCGTTCGCGCTCGCGCAGGGCACGGGCGTGCGCTGGCCCGCCGGTGCGGTCCTGCTGGTCACGGCGGCGGTGTGCCTCGCGCTCGCGGTGCCGCGCGTCGGCTGGCGGCGTCCGCTCGTCGTGGTCGCCGTGGGGCTCGTGGTGTTCGTCGCGTCGCACGTCGTCGCCGACGTGCTGGGCGCCTGGCCTGCTGTGCTGACGGCCGCGGCCGTGCTCGGTGCGACGGGCTGGTGGCTCGTCGACCGGGCGCGGCCGCGGGTCGTGCCGGACGCCGCCGGCTGACGTCTACCGGTACGTGACGGCCGACGTGCTGTAGCCGCAGGCGGCGGAGGGGCCCGAGCCGGTCCTGGTCGGCTCGCCGGACGTCACGCCCCGGTACTCCTCGCAGACGACGACCTTCCTCGACGCGTCGTTCAGGATCGTCACGTTCGAGATGGTCGCCTTGTCCCCGAGGTTCGGGTTGATCCCGACCAGCGCCTTGCCGGGTGCGGTGACCTGCACGTTCGAGATCTGCACGGTGCGGGCGTGCTGCGTCGAGCAGTTGCCGCACGAGCGGTAGAGCTTGCCGAAGTCGGCGACCTGGAAGTTCTTGACGACGAAGGTGCCCGGACCGTTGTGCTGGAACACCTTGTCCGCCGCCTTGCGCGCCCCGCCGCCGTCGACCGTCATGGTCTGCGACGCGGACGTGCCCTTGAACGTCGCGGCGTCCTCGCCGACGTCCTCCCACCAGACGTTCTGCAGCGTGCAGCTGCCCTTGCAGTGGACGCCGTCGCCGGCGCCCGTGCCGAGGATGACGTTCTTGAGGGTCGCGCCGTCGGCGAGCTCGAACATCGCGGGCTGGGACTCGTCCTGGTCGCCCGAGGCGATGCCGTGGTAGCGCACGAGCCTGCCGTCGAGCGTGCCGCTCACCTTGATGGTGGCGGACACCTTCTGCTGACCGCTCGCGGTCGGCCACGCCGGGAAGCCCCCCGTGGCCGGTGACGTCGGTGAGGTCGTCGGCGTGGTGCCGCCGGAGCCGACCTTCACGAGCTGCCACTGCTGGTTGTACTGGTTGTTGTCGGTGAGCTGGGTGACGGTCGCGCCGTCGGCGGTCGAGCGGCCGGTGACGGTCACGGCCTTGCCGGAGTGCCGGTTGAGCAGCCGGACGTAGGCGCCGCCGCCCGAGTCCGCGAGCCTGAACTGCTGGTTGTCCCCGCCGAGGTCGGTGTACTGGCGGAGCTGGCCGCCGTCGGACGTCGACCACTCCCACAGGTCGAGGACCTTGCCGGAGTGCCGGGACCGCAGCCGGTACCAGCCGGAGCCCGCGTCGACGAACTGCCACTGCTGCCACGCGCCGTCGTTGCGCGGCCACTGCTGGATCACGGCGCCGTCGGCGGTCGACGTGCCGGCGACGTCCATGACCTTGCCGCTCTGGCGGTTGACGAGGACGTACCACGCGCTCGTGTCGACGCTCGCTGCGGACGCGCTCATGGCCGTGACCAGGCCGAGCGTGCCGCCGAGGACGAGCGCGAGGGTGGCGGCGAGCGCGACGCGGAACGGGCGTCGAGCCACCGGGTGTCTGCGGGACATGTCCCTGCCTCTCGTAGGTGAAGCGCTTGCGCGCCCAGGCAACCACGCGTGGACATCTCGGGTGAACCCCCGCGAGTGGCATGAAACGTTACGTTGTGAGCGCTCACACACGCCTGTCCCACGCGCGCGGCGCGACGGTGGGGCGAGGCCTGCGAGGATGCCCGCATGCCCGACCGGCTCGTCTGCTGCGGCTTGACCACCCTCGACGTGACGCAGGTGCTCGACCGCCTGCCGGCGCCCGACGAGAAGGTCGTGGCCGACGGGCTCGACGTCACGTTCGGCGGGCCGGCTGCCAACGCGGCCGCGGTCGCCGTCGGCCTGGGGGTGCCGACGACGCTCGTGACGGCCCTGGGGACCGGTGCTCCGGCCGACGTCGTGCGCGCGGGGCTCGCCGCGGCCGGCGTCGACGTGCTCGACCTCGTGCCCGACCAGCCGGGCGTGCTGCCGGTCTCCACCGTGCTCGTGACGCGGGCGACGGGGGAGCGGGCCGTCGTGTCCGTCAACGGCGCACGCGTGGCTCGTCTGCCGCGGCCCGACGCGGACCTGCTCGCGCGCGCGGGTGCGCTGCTCGTGGACGGGCACCACCCGGACGCGGCGCGCGCGCTCGCGGGTGCGGCGCGGGCCGCGGGCGTGCCGGTGCTGCTCGACGGCGGCAGCTGGAAGCCGGCGACCGCCGACCTGCTCGCCGTCGTCGACCTCGCGGTCCTGTCGGCCGACTTCACGGTCCCGGGGCTCGCGGCGGGTGACGAGCGCGACGTCGGGGCCCACGTGAGCGGCGAGGCGGTCGACGCGCTGCTCGACGACGTCGCGGCGCGCGGTCCGTGGTTCGTCGCGCGCAGCGCGGGGGCCGGTCCCGTGCGGGTGCGCCGCGCACCGGCCGGTGGCCCCGCGGTCCGCACGTGGCTGCGACCCCTGGCGGTCCCGGCCGACGACGTCGTCGACACGCTCGGCGCCGGTGACGTGCTGCACGGGGCGATGGCGGCGGCGCTCGCGCGCGGTGCCGACGCGCTGGAATCGCTGGGGGAGGGCGTGCGCTGCGCGACCGCGTCGGTGCGGCACCCCGGCGCCCGCGGCTGGCTGGTGACGCCCGGCGACGTGGTCTGACCTGCGAGGACGTCGGGCGTCCGCGCCTGCGTCACGACGGTGTGTCGCGCCTCGCACGGATGTGTGAACGGGCGGTCACGATGTGATCACGGTCACGTCCGATGGTTGACGTGGATTAGTAAGGAAGGTCTACTAACAAACATGTCCACGTCGACGAGGTCGGCCGCCGGCCGCACCCCGAGCCACGTCCAGCGCCAGCTGCGACCGACCGCCAAGGTGCTGCCCGAGCACGCGCGGGCCCACAACCGCTCGCTCGTCCTGGGCCACCTGTTCCACGAGGGCCCGTCGTCGCGCGCCGACATCGCGCGCAGCACCGGTCTCACACGCGTCACCGTCTCCGACCTCGTCGCCGCGCTGCTCGCCGAGGGCCTCGTCGCCGAGCTGGGGGTGCGTTCCGAGGGCAAGGTCGGCAAGCCCGCCACGCTCGTCGGGCTGCGCTCGGGCGACCACCACGTCGTCGTCCTCGACCTCACCGACGACGAGACCGTCCACGGCGCCGTCATGACCCTCGTCGGCGAGGTCGTCACGCGCGAGCACGTCCCGAGCGGCGGTGCCACCGGTGCGGACGCCCTCACGCTCGTCGAGGACCTGAGCCGCCGCCTCGTCGCCGGCGCCGCCAAGCCCGTCATCGGCGTCGGCATCGCGTCGCCCGGCGTCATCGACGCCGCCGGGCGCGTCGTCGAGGCGCCCAACCGCGGCTGGTACGACGTCCCGCTCGCCGCACGGCTGTCCGCCGTGCTCGGCGTGCCCGTGCACGTCGCCAACGACGCCAACACCCGCGCGCTGGGGGAGTACACGTACGGCGGCGCCGACGCGAGCGCCATGATCGTCACCGTCGGCCAGGGCGTCGGAGCCGGCATGCTCGTCGACGGCGCCCTCGTGCGCGGTCGCGGTCACGCCGCCGGCGAGATCGGCCACGTGACCGTCGTCGACGAGGACACGCCGGGCGAGACCCCGCAGCCGTGCGCGTGCGGACGCACCGGCTGCCTCGAGACCGTGCTGAGCGCGCCCGCGCTGCGACGCCGCACGGCCGGTCTCGCCCCCGAGGACTCCGACGCCGCGCTGGCGTCGGTCGGACGGATGCTGGGCCGTGCGCTCGCGCCCGTCGTCAGCGCGCTCAACCTCGCCGAGGTCCTGCTCTCCGGCCCCACGGAGCTGCTCGACGGACCCCTGCGGGAGGCGGCGACCACGACCCTCCGCGACCGCACCATGCCCGTCATCGGGCACGACCTGCGGCTGCGGATGGCAGCCCTCGACGAGGACGCGGCGCTCGCGGGCGCCGGCGTGCTCGTCCTGTCCGGGCAGCTCGGGATCACGTGACGGTCCCGGGCGACCGGGGTCGGCCCGGGGTCACGTGACGACCCCGGGCCGACCGTCCAGCAGTCGGCAGCACCACCCCCGGCGACGTCGTGGTGACGATCGCCTCGCACACGGGAGGAACCCCCACGTGAAGATCCTACGTATCGGCGCCGTCGGTCTGGCGGCAGCACTCGTGCTCACGGCGTGCTCCGGGGGCAGCACGGACGACGGCAGCACCGACGCCGCCGGTGGCGGCTCGGAGGGTGCCGAGATCCGCGTCTGGCTCGTCGGGACCGACACCCCCGACGAGGCACGCGACTACCTCACGTCGACGTTCGAGGCGGAGAACCCCGGCTCGACGCTCACGATCGAGGAGCAGTCCTGGACGGGCCTCGTCGACAAGCTCACGACCGCGCTGTCGTCGTCCGACTCGCCCGACGTCGTCGAGGTCGGCAACACGCAGGCCGCGACGTTCACGTCCGCCGGCTTCTTCGCGCCGCTGGACGACATCGAGGCGGACCTCGGCGGCGACGACCTGCTGCCCGGCTTCGTCAAGGCCGGCACGTGGGACGACACGTTCTACGCGGCCCCCTACTACGCGGGCTCGCGCATCGTGTTCTACAGCGAGCAGATCCTCGGCGACGCCGCGGTCCCGACGACGCTCGCCGAGTACGTCGAGACGGCGAAGTCGCTCAGGACGGCCGACCACTCGGGAGTCTGGTTCCCCGGCCAGGACTGGTACAACGCGCTGCCGTTCGTCTGGGAGAACGGCGGGTTCATCGCCGAGCCCGGGGACGACGGGACGTGGGAGGCCGGCTTCTCGTCGCCCGGCGGCATCAAGGGCCTCGAGCAGGTCCAGGACCTCATGGTGAACGCGTCGAACGCCCCCAAGGACGGCGACGAGGCCGAGCTGCAGGTGCCCTTCTGCGCCGGGTCGACGACGTTCCTGTCCGCACCCAACTGGATCCGCTGGTCGATCCAGGCCGAGGCCGACGCCGACACCCCCGGCTGCGCCGACACGTACGGCGCCGACCTGCACGCCTTCCCGCTGCCCGGCGCCAAGGCCGGTCAGACGGCCAAGGTCTTCGCCGGCGGCTCGAACGTCGCGGTCGCGACGAGGTCCGGCAACGTGGACCTGGCCAAGAAGGCGCTGACGATCATGCTGTCGGACGAGTACCAGACGATCCTCGCCGAGAACTCGATGATCCCGGCGAAGAAGTCGCTCGCCTCGGCCCTGCCCGACGACGAGTTCACGCAGGCGTCGGCGGCGGCCGCGGCCAACGCCGAGCTGACCCCCGCGACGCCGAAGTGGGGCGACGTCGAGGCCCAGCGCGTCATCCAGGACGCGCTCGTGAAGATCGCGCAGGGCGGTGACGTCGAGTCCATCGCGGCGGACCTCGACGCCAGGATCGAGTCCATCCTCAACGGCTGACCCGGCACCACCGGTCGGGCCCGCGCCACCCCGCGCGGGCCCGACCGGGTCGCCCCGGAGGGACACCATGAGCTCCACCACGCTCCAGGCCGCGCCGCCGAGCGCCGCGCCGGCCCCGCGCGCGACGCGCGCGATCACCTCGGCACGGCTGCTGCCGTGGCTCCTGCTGGCACCGAGCCTCGCCGTGCTCGCCGTCATCACCGGCTACCCGCTGGTGCGCATGCTGTGGCTGTCGGTGCACGAGTACGAGCGCGCGCAGCTGCTCGGCGTGCCCGCCGAGTTCGTCGGTCTCGACAACTACGTCGCGACCCTGACGGACTCCCGGTTCTGGACGGTCACGTTCCGCAGCTTCGCGTTCATGGTCGTCTGCGTCGTCCTGACGATCACCGTCGGCACGCTCGTCGCGCTGCTGCTCATGAAGCTCGGCAGGGTGATGCGGCTCGTGCTGTCCGTCGGGCTGCTGCTCGCGTGGGCGATGCCGCCGCTCGCCGCGATGCTCGTGTGGGGCTGGATGTTCGACTCGCAGTACGGCGTCGTGAACCACCTGCTGACGCGGCTGACGTCGACCAGCTGGACGGGCCACCTGTGGCTCATCGACCCGCTGTCGTTCTTCGCCGTCGCGGCCCTCGTCATCGTGTGGGGCGCGGTCCCGTTCGTCGCGTTCACGCTCTACGCGGGGTTCACGCAGGTGCCGGGCGAGGTGCTCGAGGCCGCGCAGCTCGACGGCGCGAGCGCCCGGCAGCGGTTCTTCGGCGTGCAGGTGCCCTACGTGCGGTCCATCTACGTCGTGCTCATCGTGCTGTCGATGATCTGGGACCTCAAGGTGTTCACGCAGATCTTCGTCCTGCAGGGCATCGGGGGGATCAAGTCCGAGACCAGCACGCTCGGCGTCTACATCTACGAGATGGGTATGGCGCAGGGCCACTACGGCGCGGCGAGCGCCATCGCCGTGATCTTCACGATCATCATGCTCGCGATCTCCGCGTACTACGTGCGCGCGACGGTCAAGGAGGAGCAGCTGTGAGCCTCGCACCCGCCGGCGCCGCGCCCTCGTCGCGCGCCGTCGCCGCCCCCGTGCGGCCCGCCGCCCCGCCCGCCGCCCGCCGCAGGTCCGGCCGCCGCCGCGCCGCGTCCTTCGGGTGGGGCGTGCTCGCGGCCCTCGTCGCCGCGCTGTTCGCGTTCCCCGTGTACTGGATGGTCAACTCCTCGCTGCTGCCGACCAACCTCATCTCGGGGCCGGACCTGCACCTGTGGCCCGACCAGCTCACGCTGCGCAACTACGAGACCGCGATGTTTCGCCAGGTGCGCTCGCCGTTCGTGCCCGCGCTCGGCAACTCGCTGCAGGTGACGTTCCTCGTGCTCGTCGCGTCGATGGTGCTCGCGTTCCTCGCCGCGCTGGCCGTCACGCGGTTCCGGTTCCGCGGCCGACGCGCGTTCGTGCTGTCGATCCTCGTCGTCCAGATGATCCCGGGCGAGGCGATGATGATCTCGGTCTTCCAGATGGTCGACGCGGCGCAGCTGCTCAACACGGTCGTCGCGCTCGGCGTCGTCTACCTCGCGGGCGTGCTGCCCTTCACGATCTGGACGCTGCGCGGCTTCGTCAACGGTGTGCCCGTCGAGCTCGAGGAGGCCGCGATGATCGACGGCTGCTCCCGGCCCCGGGCGTTCTGGAAGGTGACGTTCCCGCTGCTGGCACCGGGCCTGGTGGCGACCGGCGTGTTCGCGTTCCTGCAGGCGTGGAACGAGTTCATGATGGCGCTGATCATCATGACCCGGCCCGAGTCCATGACGCTGCCCGTGTGGCTGCGCACGTTCCAGCAGGCCACCAAGGCGACCGACTGGGGGGCGCTCATGGCCGGCTCGGTGCTCGTCGCGGTCCCGGTCGTGATCTTCTTCCTGATCGTGCAGGGACGCATGACCGGCGGGCTGGTGTCCGGGGCGGTCAAGGGCTGAGCCATGGACACCACCCTGGGGGGAGTCACCGGCGTGCCCGCGGCACGCCCCGACCGGCGCGGGCCCGGCTGGTCCGTCGGCGTCGACATCGGTGGCACCAAGGTGCTCGCCGTGCTGCTCGATCCCGAGGGGCGCGTCGCGCGGACGCACCGCGCCACCACCGTGCCCGGTCCGGACGGCCTGGTCGACGCCGTGACGACGTCGGTGCGCGCGCTCACGGGTGCCCACGGCGTGCCGGTGGACACCCTCACCGGCACGGGGATCGGCGTGCCGGGCGTCGTCGACCCCGTCACGGGGTCGGTCGAGCACGCCGTCAACGTCGGCGTCGCGCAGCCGTTCGCGCTCGCGGCGGCCGTCGCCACCGTGCTGGGCCCCGCCGCCCGCGTGCGCGTCGAGAACGACCTCAACGTCGCCGTCCTCGGTGCCGCGCACACCGTCGCCCCGCCGTCCGCGCGCCGCGACCTCGCGTTCCTCGCGCTCGGCACGGGCGTCGCCGCGGGCCTGCTGCTCGACGGCACGCTGCGCCGCGGCTCGCACCGCGCGGCCGGGGAGGTCGGCCACCTGACGCTCGTGCCGGACGGGCTGCCGTGCAAGTGCGGGCAGCGCGGGTGCGTCGAGCAGTACGCGTCGGGCAGCGCGCTCGACGTCGCGTGGCCGTCGCCCGACGCCCGCCCCGCCCCGCGCGCGCTCTTCGACGCCGCGGCCCGCGGTGACGTGCGGGCCGTGCCCGTGCGCGACCGGTTCCTGTGGGCCGTCGCCGGGGCCGTGCGCATCCTCGTGCTGACCTGCGACGTCGACCACGTCGTCGTCGGCGGCGGCGTGAGCGGGCTGGGCGCGCCGCTGCTCGACGGCGTGCGCGCCGAGCTCGCGCGCGAGGCCGCGTCGTCGCCGTTCCTGGCGTCGCTGGGACTGGCCGACCGCGTGCAGCTGGCACCGGCGGACCTGCCTGTCGGCGCCGTGGGCGCCGCGCTGATGGGACGAGGGGAGATCGTCTGATGGAGGTCGTCATCGCACCGGGCGCCGAGCTGGCCCGGCTCGCCGCGGACGCGGTCGAGCGGCTGCTCGCGGCCCTACCCGACGCCGTGCTGGGCCTCGCGACGGGGTCCAGCCCGCTGGCCGTGTACGACGAGCTCGCGCGCCGGCACGCCGAGCACGGCCTGTCGTTCGCGCGGGCGCGGGCGTTCCTGCTCGACGAGTACGTCGGGCTGCCCGTCGACCACCCCGAGCGCTACCGCAACGTCATCGAGACCGAGCTCGTGTCGCGCACCGACCTGCCGCCGGACGCGGTGCAGGGGCCGGACGGGCTGGCGGGCGACCTGCCCGCGGCGTGCGCCGCGTACGAGCACGCGATCGCCGACGCCGGCGGCGTGGACCTGCAGCTGCTGGGCATCGGCACCGACGGGCACGTCGCGTTCAACGAGCCCGGCTCGTCGCTCGCGTCGCGCACGCGTATCAAGACCCTCACGCGCCAGACGCGCGAGGACAACGCCCGGTTCTTCGACGGCGACGCCGACGCGGTCCCCACGCACTGCCTCACGCAGGGCCTGGCCACGATCGCGGACGCCCGCCACCTCGTCCTACTCGCACAGGGCCGCGGCAAGGCCGAGGCGGTCCACCAGCTCGTCGAGGGCCCGGTCAGCGCGCTGTGGCCCGCCACGGTCCTGCAGCTGCACCCGCACGTGACGGTCCTGGTCGACGACGCCGCCGCGAGCCGTCTGCAGCTCGCCGACCACTACCGCGAGACGTACGCCCACAAACCCCCGTGGCAGGGCCTGTAGACCACCCACCCACCCCCGCACGCCCCACCCCCACCCCGCAACCCGCCGAGTGCGGTGGAAGATCGCCGAGTGCGGTGGTCGTTTCCCCCGCGCTCGGCGAGTTTCCCCCGCGCTCGCGGTGTATCCCCGTGCTCGGCGGTGTGGTGCGCCCGGTGCGCGACGGGCTCGGGTCAGGTGAGCAGGGCGCCGCGGACGAGGTCGAGGGCCTCGTCCGGCGTCAGACCGGCGCCGCGCGCCGCGCGCACGTAGTCCGCCGCCGCCCGCCGGGCCGTGTCGTGGGCCGGCGTGGCGTCGTCGGCGACGACGGTGCCGGTGCGACGGCGTGTGACGACGACGCCCGCGAGCTCCAGCTCGCGGAACGCGCGGGCGACCGTGCCGGGTGCGACGCCGAGGTCCGTGGCCAGCGCCCGGATCGTGGGCAGGCGGTCGCCCGGTCGCAGCCGTCCGGCGGCGACGTGCGCGACGACCTGCGTGCGCACCTGCTCGTAGACGGGCACGCCCGAGGTCGTGTCGACCTCGACGTGGACGCTCACGCCGCCACCGGCGCAGGGGTGGCCGGCGCGCTCTCGCGCGACGCGCGGGCGAGCGCGACGCCGGTGACCACGCACGTCGTCAGCAGCACGGCCGCCGCGGCGACCAGGCCGGCGACCCCGAACGCCTGCGCGACCGGGTCGGTCGACGTGGTCCACACGTCGTCGACGGCCCACGTGGTGCTCGACGCCCGCTGCAGGGCCGCGCCCGTGACCAGCAGCACGCCGGCGAGCGTGCCCCCGACGACGAGCTGGGCGCACGCGAGGACGCGCCGCGCGCTCGCGCGTCGCAGCCGGGCGTCGTCCGCCGTCGAGACGTCCGGCACGGCCGGTCGGCGGGCGACGAGATGCAGCGTCGCGCCCGTGGCGACGAGCAGGACGGCCGTCGCCAGGACGACCGGGACGCCGTACGGTGCGCCCGGGTAGGGCCCTGCCGACGACGTCGACACGGCGTCGGGTGCGAACGTCACCGTCCGGCCGGCTGCGTCGGCGCTCAGCCCGGTGGCGACCAGGAGCACCGGGAGCGCGGCCGACCAGCCGAGGAGCACGGCGGCGAGCGGGCGCGGCGCGACGTCCCGGACGGTGCGTCGCACGAGCGACGCGCGGCGGACGGGCGCCGCGGGGCGCGGCCAGGTCCGCTCGCCGACGGCGGCGACGAGCAGGGCGACGACACCTGCCGTGGCGGGCATGCACGCGAGCACGACCCCCTGGCTGATGCCGAACGGCACGGCCTCGGGCAGCAGAAGGCAGGCCAGCAGCAGGGCGGCCCACGAGAGCCCGGCGACGACCGCGGCGTGCCGCCGGGCGCGGGCGTACGCGCCGGGTGAGGTCTCGACGTCCGCCGTGGCCCCGGCGCCGCGGGGCAGGAGTGCGGTGACGACGGTCGCGACGAGCACGACGAGCACGGCGAGCGGCACGAGAAGGACCAGCCCCATGGTTGCCTCCGATCGGGGATCAATGAGTCGATACTTTGACACAATGAGACCTGCCCGTCCACACCGCCGGGAGGCGGCCGTGCCGTGGTCGCCCACCCCGGGACGTCGGACCCCCGACGTACGATGGGCGCCATGAGCGAGCCGACCCCGCCGACAGGACCCGACGACCCGTTCGGCCCGCAGGGCGGCACCTCGGTCCTCGAGCGCGCCGAGACCACCGAGCAGGTCGAGCCGGGGGACCACGAGCGCTTCGCGCACTACGTGCGCAAGGAGAAGATCATGGAGTCCGCGATGACCGGCAAGCCGGTCATCGCCCTGTGCGGCAAGGTCTGGGTGCCCGGCCGGGACCCGAACAAGTTCCCCGTGTGCCCGGTGTGCAAGGAGGTCTACGACGGCCTGCGCGCGCCGCAGGACGGCGACGGCGACTCCGGCGGGGGCGGTCGCGGTTTCTTCGGCTTCGGTCGCGGCAAGGGCTCCGGCTCCGGCGCGGGCGGCGCGTGAGCGCGGCCCGCCGCCCCGCCGCCCCCGTCCACACCCCCCAGCACCCCTCGTCGTCGGCAGCGCAGCAGCTGCCGCCGGCGTTCCCCGCGCGTGCGCCGTGGGGGGCTGCGGGCAGCCTGCGGGCGTGGCAGGCGCAGGCCATCGAGCTGTACCGCGAGCGGTCGCCGCGCGACTTCCTCGCGGTCGCGACACCGGGCGCCGGCAAGACGACGTTCGCGCTGCGCATCGCGACCGAGCTGCTCGAGGCGCGGGTCGTGCGGCGCGTCACGGTCGTGGCACCCACCGAGCACCTCAAGAAGCAGTGGGCGGACGCGGCCGCGCGGGTCGGGATCCGGCTGGACCCGCAGTTCACCAACGCGCAGGGGCGCCACGGCGCGGGCTTCGACGGCGTCGCCGTCACGTACGCGCAGGTCGCGAGCAAGCCGGCGCTGCACGCGGCACGCACGACGGCCGAGCGCACGCTCGTCATCCTCGACGAGGTGCACCACGGCGGTGACGCGCTGTCATGGGGCGACGCGGTGCGCGAGGCGTTCGAGGGCGCGGCGCGCCGCCTCGCGCTGACGGGGACCCCGTTCCGCTCCGACACCGCACCGATCCCGTTCGTCACCTACGCACCCGACGCCCACGGCGTCCGCCGCTCGCTGGCCGACTACACGTACGCGTACGGCGACGCGCTGCGCGACCACGTCGTGCGGCCCGTGATCTTCCTGTCGTACTCCGGCTCGATGCGGTGGCGCACCAAGGCCGGCGACGAGGTCGCCGCGCGCCTGGGCGAGCCGCTGACCAAGGACATGACCTCGCAGGCGTGGCGCACCGCGCTCGACCCGAACGGCGAGTGGATCCCGTCGGTGCTCGCGGCGGCCGACCGGCGCCTGACCGAGGTCCGGCGCACGGTGCCCGACGCGGGCGCCATGGTCATCGCGACGGACCAGACCGACGCACGCGCGTACGCCGGCCACCTCGCGCGCCTCACGGGGACGTCGCCGACCGTCGTGCTGTCCGACGACGCCGGTGCGAGCGACCGCATCGAGGAGTTCGCCGCCGGCGACTCGCGCTGGCTCGTCGCGGTGCGCATGGTCTCCGAGGGGGTCGACGTGCCGCGCCTCGCGGTCGGGGTCTACGCGACGAGCACCGCGACGCCGCTGTTCTTCGCGCAGGCCGTCGGGCGCTTCGTGCGTGCCCGCAGGCGCGGCGAGACGGCGTCGGTGTTCCTGCCGAGCGTGCCGCAGCTCCTCGAGCTCGCAGCGACGCTCGAGGTCGAGCGGGACCACGCGCTCGACCGGCCGACGAACGAGTCACAGGACCCCGAGGCCGACCTGCTCGCGCTCGCCGAGCGTGAGCAGAAGACCGCGGACGCGGTCGGGTCGGACGGCGTCGCGGGCACGTTCGAGGCGCTCGAGGCGCAGGCGTCGTTCGACCGCGTGCTGTTCGACGGCGGCGAGTTCGGGACCGGCGCGGAGGTGGGGTCGGACGAGGAGCTGGACTTCCTGGGCCTGCCCGGGCTGCTCGACGCCGACCAGGTCACGACGCTGCTGCGGCAGCGTCAGGCCGATCAGCAGGGCGCGCGCCGCGCGCGCGGGACGGTCGAGCCCGAGGTGATGGACCACCGTCGTCAGGCCGAGCTGCGCAAGGAGCTCGCGCAGCTCGTCGGCGCGTGGGCGCGGCGCAGCGGGCAGCCGCACGGCACCGTCCACGCCGAGCTGCGCCGCCGTTGCGGCGGCCCGGAGGTCGCGCTCGCGGCGCCCGACCAGCTCGAGGCCCGCGTCGCGATGGTGCGCGGTTGGTTCGTCGGCCGGCGCTGACGCTCGGATGAGCCCGGCGAGCATCTGGCCGTCTCAGCATGCGGACCATGAGAACCACATGAAACCGCAGGTCAGCGCACTGGACACGCGACCACATACCAGTGGCGGACCGCTACGCAACTTGACCGTTCGGCGTGCCGAGCGGGGGCATGACTGCGAGGCTCATCTTGTGACAAACCCGGCCCGGGTACCCCCGGCGCCGAACTGGAGCCTGGCGGCCGACGTGCCGCCGGCGTTCGCACGAAAGAGGTGTCCACATGCCGTCCTGGCTCATCCTCATCCTTGTCGGTGTCGTTCTCGTCGTCCTCGGCGTCGCGACCAACATCGGCCAGTTCCTCATCTGGATCGGCGTCATCGTGCTGGTCGTCAGCCTGATCCTCGGCCTCGTCGGCCGCGGTCGATCGAGGATCTAGCGCAGCAGCGCATCGAGGATCCAGCGCAGTAGCGCACGGCCGGCACCCCCTCCGTCGACCGTCCGCACCCGGGCCGGGACGCCATGGCGTCCCGGCCCGTCGCGCGTCCGTGCGCGCCGCACACCGGCGGGCGCACGTCAGGATCGGCGTGCGTCCGGCAGCGCGAGCTCGACCGTCGGGACCGCCGCCTCGTCGGCCGACAGGCGGCGCGCGCCGCGCGGCAGCTCGTCGCGCGACGCGGCGTGGCGTGCGGCGGCCGCCCGCACACCGGCGGCGGCGGTCAGGCCGGGCAGCACGTCGCCGGCGGCGACGAGGGGCACCTGCAGCGGGCGCAGCGTGGGGTCCGGCTCCCGCCGCGCGCGGTCCGTCCAGCCCGCGACCGCGTCGTCGGGGCCGACGACCAGCACCTCCTCGACGGCCCGCCCGTCAGGGCTCAGCCGCCGCGCGGCCGCCTTGCGGCCCCCGACGCTCGTCTTCGAGCGGGACGCCTTCGCGACCGGCTCCATCGCACCCGACGCGCCCTCCCGCGCGACGAGCTTGTAGACCATGCCGCACGTCGGCGCGCCCGAGCCGGTGACGAGCGAGGTCCCCACGCCGTAGGAGTCGACGGGCGCGACGGCCAGCGCCGCGATCGCGTACTCGTCGAGGTCGCTCGTCACGACGATCCTCGTCCCGTGCGCACCCGCCGCGTCGAGCTGCGCGCGGACCTCCTGCGCGAGGACGCCGAGGTCGCCCGAGTCGAGCCGCACGGCGCCCAGACCCGGGCCGGCGGCGGCCAGCGCGTGCTCGACACCCGTGCGCACGTCGTACGTGTCGACCAGCAGCGTCGTCCCGGGGCCCAGCGAGCGCACCTGCGACGCGAACGCGGCCCGCTCGTCGTCGTGCAGCAGCGTGAAGGCGTGCGCCGCGGTGCCGATCGTGGACAGGCCGTACCGGCGGCCGGCCTCCAGGTTCGACGTCGCCGCGAACCCCGCGACCACCGCGGCCCGCGCCGCAGCGACCGCGGAGTCCTCGTGCGCGCGCCGCGCGCCCATCTCGAGGCACGGGCGGCCCACGGCCGCGCTCGTCATGCGGGACGCCGCCGACGCGACCGCCGAGTCGTAGTTGAGCACCGAGAGCACGAGCGTCTCGAGCAGCACCGCCTCGGCGAACGTGCCCTCGACGACGAGCACGGGGGACTGCGGGAAGAACACCTCGCCCTCGGCGTACCCGACCACGTCACCGCCGAACCGGTACCCGGCGAGGTACTCGAGCGTCGCGTCGTCCACGATGCGCTCGTCGGCGAGCCAGTCGAGCTCGGGGGTGCCGAAGCGGAACGCCGCGAGCTGCTCGAGCACGCGGCCCGTGCCGGCGAGCACGCCGTACCGGCGACCGGCCGGCAGCCGGCGCGTGAACACCTCGAACACGCAGCGCCGGTGCGCCGTGCCGTCGGCCAGCGCGGCCTGCAGCATCGTGAGCTCGTACCGGTCGGTGAGCAGCGCCGTGCTGCCGGAACCGACCGCGGCGACGGCCGGGGTGCTCGGGGCCGACGCGGGTGCGCGCGTGTCCGTCATGCCGTCAACGTAGACGCCCGGGCCCGCGCCCGGCAGCCGGCGGGACGCGCGACCCACCTACAGTGGTCGTCGTGCCTGCGACGACCGCCCCCGACACGCGTCCCGAGGTGGACGAGGCGACGTCCACCGCCGACGCGTGGGTGACGATCGTCTGGAACGACCCCGTGAACCTCATGACGTACGTCACGTACGTGTTCCAGACGTACTTCGGCTACCCGCGCGAGAAGGCGGACCGGCTGATGCGCCAGGTCCACGAGGAGGGGCGTGCGGTGGTGTCGACCGGCAACCGCGAGGCGATGGAGGTCGACGTGCAGGCGATGCACTCCTACGGGCTGTGGGCGACCCTGCAGCGCGGCGGGCAGTGATGCGCGCGTTCCGCCGCCAGAAGGGCAGGTACGTCGCGCAGCTCGACGCGGGGGAGCGGGCCGTCGTCGCGTCCGTCGTCGCCGACGTCGCGGAGCTGCTGGGCGCCGGCCGCCTCGAGGACTCCCCGGCCGCCGGGCCGACGTCCTCCGGGCCGACGTCCGACGCCGGCGCGTCCGCCCCCGACGGCTGGACGCTGCGCACGTCGCCCGTGCCGCCCCCGCGGGACCCGGCGGTACGGCGGCTCCTGCCCGACGCGTCGCGCGACGACCCCGAGGTCGCCGGCGAGTTCCGCCGCCTCACGGAGGACGACCTGCGGGCACGCAAGGTCGCCCGCCTGCGCACGCTGTGGACGTCCCTCGTCCACGGTGAGCCCGGCTGGCCGGAGCACGCGCTGGTCGTGTCGCCGCGGTCCGCCGACGACGTCGTGGCGACCCTCACCGACCTGCGGCTCGTGCTGGGCGAGCGCCTCGACATCCGCACCGACGCGGACTCCGAGGCGCTGTACGACGGCCTGGGGGACGAGGACGAGGACGACGTGCGCGCCTACCTGGCGTCGGTGTACGGCGCGCTGTCGTGGCTGCAGGAGTCGCTGCTGGCTGTGATGCTCGCCGCACCCGAGCGGCCGGGCGCGGGCCGTGGGCGGTCCGACGGCTAGTCTCGGTCGCGTGAGCGACGCCCCGATCGGCATCTTCGACTCCGGCGTCGGAGGTCTCACCGTGGCGCGGTCGGTCCTCGACCAGCTGCCGCACGAGTCCACGCTCTACATCGGTGACACGCTCAACGGCCCCTACGGGCCCAAGCCGCTCGCGGCCGTGCGCGCGCACGCGCTCGAGATCATGGACGACCTCGTCGACGCGGGTGTGAAGATGCTGGTCATCGCGTGCAACAGCGCGTCCGCGGCGGTGCTGCGCGACGCGCGCGAGAGGTACACGCTGCGCCGCGGCCTGCCCGTCGTCGAGGTCGTGCTGCCCGCGGCGCGCCGGGCCGTGGCCGCGACGCGCAACGGACGCATCGGCGTCATCGGCACGCGCGCCACGATCGAGTCGCGTGCGTACGACGACGCGTTCGCGGTCGCGGGCGTCGAGCTGACGACACGCGCTTGCCCGCGGTTCGTCGAGCTCGTCGAGGCGGGCGTCACGTCCGGCCCCGAGGCGCTCGCGACGGCCCACGAGTACCTGGACCCGGTGCGCGCCGCGGGCGTCGACACCCTCGTCCTGGGCTGCACGCACTACCCGCTGCTCACGGGCGTCGTGTCGTACGTCATGGGGGAGCAGGTCACGCTCGTGTCGAGCGCCGAGGAGACCGCGAAGGACGTGTACCGCACGCTCGTCGCGCACGACCTGGAGCGCGACGCCGCGGCCGGACCGGCGACGCACCGCTTCCTCGCCACGGGTGACCCGGTCTCGTTCGCGACGCTCGCGCGCCGCTTCCTGGGGCCGGAGGTCGAGTCGGTCGAGCCGCGGGGGGCGCTGCGATGAGAGTGGTCGTGCTGGGGTGCGCGGGGTCGTTCCCCGGGCCGGACTCGGCGGCGTCGTCGTACCTCGTGCAGGCGGACGACGCCGACGGGCGCACATGGTCCGCGCTGCTGGACCTGGGCAACGGCGCGCTGGGGGCCCTGCAGCGCTGGGGCGACCCGACGGTGCTCGACGTGGTCGCGCTGTCGCACCTGCACGCCGACCACGTCGCGGACATGGCGGTGCTCGGGGTGTACCGCCGCTACCGGCCCGCGGGCGCGCTGCCACCCGTCCCCGTGCACGGGCCCGAGGGCACGGCGGACCGGCTCGCGCACCTGTCCGGCAAGGACCCGGCGACCGACACCCGGGACCAGTTCGAGATCCGGGTGTGGGAGCCGGGCGCGCCGGTGCACGTCGGCCCGCTGACCCTCGAGGCCGTGCCCGTCGAGCACCCGGTGCCCGCGTTCGGGATCCGCGTCACGGGGCCGTCCGAGGCGGACCCGGCGCGCCGCGTCACGCTCGCGTACACGGGGGACACCGACGCGTGCGCGGGCCTCGACGACCTCGCGACGGGCGCCGACCTGCTGCTCGCCGAGGCCGCGTTCGTCGAGGGGCGTGAGGACCACGTCCGCGGCGTGCACCTCACGGGCCGCCGGGCCGCCGAGGCCGCGGCCCGCGGCCGCTCGCGCGCCCTCGTCCTGACCCACGTCCCGGCGTGGAACGACCCGCAGGTCGCGCTCGCCGAGGCGCGCGCGGTCTACGACGGCCCCCTCACCCTGGCCACCCCGGGCGCCACCTACCCCCTCTAGCCACCCCCACCCCCAACCACCCCCCACCCCGCCGAGTGCGGTACTCAGCCGCCGAGTGCGGTACTCGTTTCCACCGCACTCGACGACTGAGTACCGCACTCGGCGAGGGGGTGTGGATGGCGCGAGCGGGGGGACCGGCGGGCGTGGGAGCGTGCCGGGCATGGACGGTGGGAGAGCAGGTCGGGGACCCCGCGGTGCGGCGGGGCGAGGGCGGGCACGGGCCGGCGGCGGGGTGGGCCTCGGCGTGTCGGGCGGTGCGTCCGGTGGTGCGTCGGGCGGTGCGTCCGGTGGTGCGTCGGGCGGTGCGTTCGGCGGGGAGCCTGTGCGGGGGACGGACGTGCTCGTCACGCACGTCCACGCGAGGCCACGGCCCGCGCCGGCCGCCGGGGCGTGGGCGCAGCGGCCCGGCGTGTCGCTCACCGCCGGGACCATGCAGCGGCGGGCCAGGTCCGGGCTGGTCGTGCGGGTCCGGCGCGGGTCGTACGTCGGGGCCGACGAGTGGCGCGGCCTCGACGACCGCGCGCAGCAGGTCGTGCGGGTGCGGGCCGTCCACGCCGCCGCCGCCTCGCCACCCGTCTTCTCGCACTGGTCGGCCGCCGCGGTCCTGGGGCTCCCGGTCGTCGGGCGTCGTGACGACGGGGTGCACGTCGTGCGCGGACCCGCCGGCGGCGGGCGGTCGTCCGGGGACGTCGTCCGGCACACCGTCGAGGGGGGCGTCGACGTGACGGTCGTCGACGGGATCACCGTCACGTCCGCGGCGCGCACGGTCGTCGACCTCGCGCGGACGGGCGGTGTCGTAGCCGGTGTGGTGGCGGGCGACGTCGCGGTGCGTCACGGGCTGACGAGCGTCGAGGAGCTGCGTCTCGAGGTCCGACGTGCCGGCCGGGGCCGCGGGGTGCGCGCCGCCCGGTCCGTCGTCGACCTGGTCGACCCGCGCGCGGAGTCCCCCGGGGAGTCCCTCAGCCGCGTGCGCATGGCCGAGCTCGGGCTGCCGGCGCCGGTCCTCCAGCACGAGGTGCACGACCGCCACGGACTCGTCGGCCGCGTCGACTTCTGGTGGCCGGAGCACGGGGTCGTCGGGGAGTTCGACGGTCGGGTGAAGTACGGCACCGGCGCCCCGGACGTGCTGTGGGAGGAGAAGCTGCGCGAGGACAGGCTGCGGGCCACGGGTCTGGGCGTCGCCCGCTGGACGTGGTCCGACGCGTGGACGGGCGACCCGATGGCGGCACGCCTACGCGCAGCCGGCATCCGCTGACCGCCCCACCACGCACCACCACCACCCCCACCCCCGAGTGCGGTACATCGCTCGCGAGTGCGGTACTCGTATCACCCGCACTCGGCGGTGGTGTACCGCACTCGGCGGTGGGGTGGGTGTGGGGTGGGCGTGGGCGGTTCGGAGCGAGGTGGGGTGCGCACGTAGGGTCGTGGGCATGGTGAGTGCTGGTGGGACGGGTGCGGGTGTCGGTGCGGTGCAGGGCGCGGCGGTGCGGGGCGACGGGCGACGGGCCGACGAGCTGCGGCCCGTGACGATCACGCGGCGGTTCCTCGACGCGGGCGAGGGGTCCGTGCTCGTGGAGTTCGGCGGGACGAAGGTGCTGTGCGTCGCGTCGTTCACCGAGGGCGTGCCGCGCTGGCGCAAGGGCTCGGGCGAGGGCTGGGTGACCGCGGAGTACGCGATGCTGCCGCGTGCCACGAACAGCCGGTCGGACCGCGAGTCGGTGCGTGGCAAGGTCGGCGGCCGCACGCACGAGATCTCGCGGCTCATCGGGCGGTCGCTGCGCGCCGTGATCGACGTCGCCGCGCTCGGCGAGAACACGGTCGTGCTGGACTGCGACGTGCTGCAGGCCGACGGCGGGACCCGCACGGCCGCGATCACCGGCGCGTACGTCGCGCTCGCGGACGCGGTCACGTGGGCCACGTCGCAGCGGCTCGTGAAGCCGAACCGCCAGGTGCTGCGCGACTCGGTGGCCGCGGTCAGCGTCGGCGTCGTCGACGGCGTGCCGGTCCTGGACCTGCCGTACGCCGAGGACGTGCGCGCCGAGACGGACATGAACGTGGTCACGACCGGTGCGGGGACGTTCGTCGAGGTGCAGGGCACCGCCGAGCACGCACCGTTCGACCGCGCCGAGCTCGACGCGCTGCTCGACCTCGCGGTCGCGGGGACCGCGCAGCTCACCGCGCTGCAGACGGCCGTGCTGGCGGCGCCGGCGGGCGACGGCTCCGCGACGCGTTCGACGGGCGTCCTGGCCCTCGGCACCGCACCGTGACGGCAGCCGACGGCGTCGTCGTGCCGGCCGGCGCGCGGCTGGTGCTCGCCACCCACAACGCGCACAAGGTCGGTGAGCTGCGCGCGATCCTCGCGCCCGTGCTGCCCGGCCTCGACCCCGCGGCGGTGCTCGGGGCGCGCGACGTGCACGCACCCGAGCCGGTGGAGGACGGCGTCACGTTCGAGGAGAACGCGCTGATCAAGGCGCGCGCGCTCGCGGCGGCGACGGGTCTGCCGGCGGTCGCCGACGACTCGGGGCTGGGTGTCGACGTGCTCGGGGGCGCCCCCGGCATCTTCAGCGCCCGCTGGGCCGGCCGGCACGGCGACGACGCCGCGAACCTCGCGCTGCTGCTCGCGCAGCTCGCCGACATCGCGCCGGCCCACCGCCGCGCACGGTTCGTGTGCGCCGCGGCGCTCGTGACACCCGACGGCGTCGAGCACGTCGAGGTGGGGACGCTCGAGGGCACCCTGGCGACCGCCCCCCGCGGTGCGCACGGCTTCGGCTACGACCCCGTCCTCGTCCCGCTCGGCGAGACGCGCACGTGCGCCGAGCTGGCACCCGAGGAGAAGAACGCGATCAGCCACCGCGGGCAGGCGTTCCGCGCCCTCGTGCCGCACCTCGTGGCGGCGCTCCAGGCATGAGCGCGCCGGCCACGCCCCGGCCCGGCGACGTGCAGCTCGTCGCGGAGGCCGTGACGTTCGGGTACCCGGGACGGCCGGTGCTCGACCGGCTCGACCTCACGGTGTCGCCCGGGGACCGGATCGGTCTGGTCGGCGAGAACGGGGCGGGCAAGTCGACGCTGCTCGGCGTCCTCGCGGGCCGGCTGCACCCGCAGGGCGGCACGGTGCGCCGGCACGGCACGCTCGCCGTCGTCGAGCAGGACCTGCAGGTCGAGGACGACGACACGATCGGCACGCTCGTGCGGGCCACGGGTGCCGCGACACGCGCCGCGGCCGCGCGCCTGCAGGCCGTGATCGACGGGTTCGACCACGACGGGGGCGACGTCGCCGCCCTGTCCGAGGCGATCGCCCGGTACGAGCACCTCGCGGCGTGGGACGTGGACCGGCGCGTCGACGAGGGGCTGTCCCGGCTGCGCGCACCGCGCGACCAGGACCGGAGGCTCGCCGAGCTCAGCGTCGGCGAGCGGTACCGCGTGCGGCTCGCGTGCCGGCTCGCCGAGCGCGCGGACCTGCTGCTGCTCGACGAGCCCACGAACCACCTCGACGCCGGCGGTGTCGAGCACCTCACGGCGCAGCTGCGCGCGTGGACCGGCGGGCTGGTCATCGTCACCCACGACCGGCGCCTGCTCGACGACGTCATGACGGCGATCCTCGACATGGACCCGTCGGTGGACGGCCGCCCGGTGCTGTACGGCGCGGCGCGCTACGCCGACTACCGGTACGCGCGTGACCAGATGCTGCGCCGGTGGCGCGCGCGGTACCGGGCCGAGCGCAAGCGCGCGCGCGACCTGGCGCAGCGGCTCGACGCGTCGTACGAGGGCCTGTCCGACGAGTGGCGCCCGCCCAAGGGCTCGCAGAAGCACCGGCGCGGGACGCGGGCGCGGCAGCACGTGAAGGCGGCCGACCGGCTGATCGAGCGGCTCGAGGCGCAGGCGGTCGACGTGCCCGTGCCGCCGCCGGTGCTGCGGTTCCCCGACCTGCCGTCCGTGCCGCCCGGCTACGCGGGTGGTCCGCTGCTCGAGGTGCGTGGGCCGCGCGTGGCCGGACGCCTCGACCTGCCGGGTCGTCGGGTCGACGTGATGCCCGCGGGACGCCTGCTCGTGACGGGCGCCAACGGCGCCGGCAAGTCGACGCTGCTGGCCGCGATGGTCGGGACGGTCGGCCTGGACCGCGGCACGCGGACGCTCGCCGAGGGTGCCCGCGTGGGCGTCCTGGCGCAGGAGGGCCCCGGCGAGCGGGTCACGGCCCCCGGTGGCGCGTCGCCGAGCGCGTTCGACGCGTACGCGCGGCACGCGCTCGACCTGCTCGACGCGGGCGCGCTGGACCCCGACGCGCTGGTGCCCGTGGCCGCGCTCGGCCTGCTCACGGAGGAGGACCTCGACCGGCGGCTCGGCGAGCTGTCGATCGGTCAGCGGCGGCGCTTCGACCTGGCGTGCGCGCTGCTCGCGGCGCCGCACGTGCTCGTGCTCGACGAGCCGACCAACCACCTGTCCGTGGGGCTGGTCGACGAGCTCACGGTCGCGCTGCGGGCGACGTCGGCCGCGGTGGTCGTCGCGACGCACGACCGTCAGCTGCGCGCCGACCTCGCGGACTGGCCGCACCTCGACCTGGGCGGCTGACGCCCGGGGGACGCCGCCGCCCGTGGCGCCGCGGTCACGGCAGGCGGCCGGCCCACGCCATCGCCTGGCGCAGCAGGAGCCCCTGCCCACCGTTCATCTCGACCTGCACGGCCTCGGTGCACGCCTCCTCGGGCGTGAGCCACGCGAGGTCGAGCGCGTCCTGCTGGGGGCGGCAGTCGCCGGTGACGGGCACGACGTACGCGAGCGACACCGCGTGCTGGCGCGGGTCGTGGTACGGCGTGACGCCCGGGGTGGGGAAGTACTCGGCGACCGTGAACGGCTGCGGCGACGCGGGGACCTGGGGGAGCGCGACGGGTCCGAGGTCCTTCTCGATGTGCCGCAGCAGCGCGTCGCGCACGCGCTCGTGGTACATCACGCGGCCCGACACCAGGGCGCGCGACATGACGCCCTCGCGCGTCACGCGCAGCAGCAGGCCGACGGCGACGACGTCACCCGAGTCGTCGACGCGCACGGGGACGGCGTCGACGTAGAGGATCGGCAGCTGGGTGCGGGCGGTGGCGATCTGCTCGGCGGACAACCAGCCGGCGGGACGCTCGGGGCCAGGGGGGAACTCGGCGGACGCGGTCACCGTGCAGTTCTACCCCGTGCGGGGCCGCTCGACCGCATCGGCGGGAGGGTGGCGGCCGGTGGCGGGGGCGCAGGACGGGCGGACCGGGGGAATACCGGCGCGCGGGCACGTGCTGTACGCGGGGAACCCCGAGGATGGAGAGACACCAGATGGCCACCACCACGCTGACCGCCGACACGATCGCCGACACGATCAAGGACAACGAGATCGTCCTGGTCGACTTCTGGGCGTCGTGGTGCGGCCCGTGCCGCATGTTCGGTCCCGTGTTCGAGGCGTCGAGCGAGCAGCACCCCGAGATCGTGCACGCGAAGGTCGACACCGAGGCCGAGCAGCAGCTCGCCGCGGAGCTCCAGATCACGTCGATCCCCACGCTCATGGCCTTCCGTGACGGCGTCCTGGTGTTCAACCAGGCCGGCGCGCTGCCGGCGCCGTCGCTGGAGCAGGTGGTCTCGGCGGTCAAGGAGCTCGACATGGACGACGTCCGGGCCAAGATCGCGGAGCGCCAGGCTCAGGCCTGAGCACAGCGCCCACGGCGGGGCGTCCACCTCGGGTGGACGTCCCGCCGTCCTGATTTGCCTGTCGTTCACACGGTGTTACGGTGGTGTGAGATCGCTCTCATCGCAGCGCGACCAACGGGGGTCGTGCGGGGGGCGTCTCGGGACGCGGCAACGGAGCCGCGGACCGGTCAGAAGGCGGCGCCCTCGTGCGCACAGCGCGGGAGCTGGCCGCCTGGGGGCTTCACACCATGCAGACACATCTCAGGACCCCTCGGGGGTCCCTGGTCCACCATGCCCTGACGACGGCGGTGCCGTGGTCGAGACGCCGGGTAGCGGCCGGTACGGCGCTCGCGCTGGCTGTCGCCACCGCGTTCGTCGTCGTCCCGAGAGACGGGGCGGCCGCCGCCGACGGCGTCGTGGAGGTGGGTGCGGGCGCGTACGCGGCCACACCCGTCGGCCCGACGCCCGAGGGGTGCGACGTGATCGAGGCCGACCCCCGCGCGGCCCTGACCGACGACGCGCCCGAGGGCCCGCTGCCCACCAACGACTGGTGGTCGTCGCTGCTGTACAAGCGGCTCGACTGCCGCATGAGCGAACCGCTGCACGCCCACCCGGTGTCGTACCAGCCGACGTCCGCGGGTCTGGGGCTGTCGACGCCACGGGAGGCGACCCTGTCCGGCACGCCGGGCGGGATCGGCGAGTTCCACTTCACGTTCGAGCAGGACGTCGTCGTGGGCGTCGCCGGCCTCGACGCCGCGATGGTGCAGGTCGCCGGGTGGACCGACTGGACGGTCACACCCGCCTGGTCCGACGGCACGCGCAGCCTGCGCGCGACCATCGGGCACGGCCTGCCGACGTCGTGGTACGAGGTCGACGGCGGTGACGCGCTGCTCACGTCGGAGCACGACGTGCGCGTGTGGGCGCGCGACGGCGCGACGCTCGGGTTCACGGCGAACGGCCACGACTACGCGGTCTTCGCGCCGACGGGCGCGTCGTGGCAGGTGTCCGGCTCGACGCTGCGCTCGTCGCTCGCCGGTGGCGGCTACCTGGCCGTCACGGCGCTCGCGACGGACGCGGACGCGACGGACGCCGAGCGCACGGCCGCGCTCGAGGCGGTTGCCGGGTCGGCGTTCGCCGAGGTCACGGGCACGGTGGCGGACTACGAGTACGACGCGTCCGCGGGTGTCGTGCGCACGACGTACGAGGTCGTGACGACGCCGCTCGAGGGCTACGCCGAGGGGGCGGTCGTCGCGCTCTACCCGCACCAGCAGCGGTACCTCACCGCGGTCGACGGCGACGAGCTCGACACGACGTACCCCAGCCCGCGTGGTGCCATGACGACGTACACGGGGACCACGTCGTTCACGACGACGACGCCGTTCACGGGTGTGCTGCCGGAGATCCCGGCCGTCGCGACGTCCTCCGGGGCCGCTCGCGCGACCCTCGACGGGCTCCTCGCCGAGGCCGCCGCGGACCCGCTGCCGATCCTGCGGGCCGACACCTACTGGACGGGCAAGGCGCTGGGCCGGGCGACGCGGATCGTCGAGATCGCCGACCAGCTCGGTGAGACGACCCTGCGGGACGAGGTGCTGGGCCACGTGCGCGACACGCTGACCGACTGGTTCACCGCCACGCCGGGCAAGTCGGAGCAGGTGTTCGCGTACGACGAGCGCTGGGGCACCCTCATCGGCTACCCCGCCTCCTACGGCTCGGACACCGAGCTCAACGACCACCACTTCCACTACGGGTACTTCATCGCGGCCGCGGCGACGCTCGCGCGGTTCGACCCGCAGTGGGCGTCGGACGAGCAGTACGGCGGCATGGTGGACCTGCTGATCCGCGACGCGAACGGGTACGACCGGGACGAGACCCGCTTCCCGTACCTGCGTGACTTCGACATCTACGCCGGGCACGACTGGGCGTCGGGGCACGGCGCGTTCGCGGCCGGCAACAACCAGGAGTCCAGCTCGGAGGGCCAGAACTTCGCCGGCGCACTCGTGCAGTGGGGCGAGGCCACGGGGGACACGGCCGTGCGCGACGCGGGTGCGTACCTGTACGCGACGCAGACCGCGGCGATCCAGGAGTACTGGTTCGACCAGGCGGGCGCGATCCCCGACGGGTTCGGGCACTCGACGCTCGGCATGGTGTGGGGCGACGGCGGCACGTACTCGACGTGGTTCTCGGCCGAGCCGGAGATGATCCAGGGGATCAACACGTTGCCGATCACCGGCTCGCACCTCTACCTCGGGCTGCGGCCGGACGACGTGCGGTCCAACTACGCCGAGCTCGTCGAGGCGAACGGCGGCGAGCCCACCGTGTGGCAGGACATCCTGTGGAGCTACCTCGCGCTCGGGGACGGCGAGGAGGCGCTGCGGCTGCTGCAGGCCGACCCGGGCTACCCGGTCGAGGAGGGCGAGTCCCGTGCGCACACCTACCACTGGATCGCGAACCTCGCGGCGCTGGGTACGCTCGACAGCTCGGTGCACGGGTCGAGCCCTCTGTCGGCCGTGTTCGTCAAGGACGGTGAGCGCACGTACGTCGCGGCGAACGTGACGTCGTCAGCGCACACCGTGCGGTTCAGCGACGGGACACGCGTCGACGTGCCGGCGGGCAGGACGGTCGCCACGGGCGCCCACACCTGGTCCGGCGGGGGCGCGGTCGGCGGGCCGAGCCCGACGTCGAGCCCGACGCCTACGCCGAGCCCGACGCCCACGTCGAGCCCGACGCCCACGTCCAGCCCGACGCCTACGTCGAGCCCGACGCCCACGTCCAGCCCGACGCCTTCGCCGACACCGACGCCCACGTCGAGCCCGACGGCCACGCCGACACCGGCGCCGACGGACGGTCTCGTGCTGGCGTTCGGTCCCGGTGGCAGGCTCGTGCCGGCCCCCGGCGCCGACGGGACGCTCGAGATCCCGCGGGCGCTCGGCGTCGACACGGCGAGCGAGCCGCACGACGCCGTCGTGCTGCAGGCGACCGGGCTGACGGCGACCTCGACCGGCGGGGCGACCGCGTTCGACATCGCGCTCGACGCAGGTCAGCGCATCGGCAACGGCACGCGCGTGTCGGTGCAGTACGACCTGACGGGTGACGGCACGTGGGACCGGGTCGAGGTGTACCGGTACTTCGCGACCGACCCGCTGCCGGGCGCCGAGAGGTACACGCAGGCCGTGGGCCTCGACCGGGTGACCGGGACGCTGGGTGACCTGCGCGGCGGCACCGTGCGCGTCGCGGTGTGGAACGCCATCGGCAGTGGTCCGTCGACCCTGGACACCGGTGACTCGGTGCTGGAGCTGCCGTTCCGCTGACGCGTGCACGACGACGGGGCCGGGGCACGCGCCCCGGCCCCGTCGTCGTGGTGCGGGAGACGGGAGTCGAACCCGCACGCCCTTGCGGGCACCAGGACCTAAACCTGGCGTGGCTGCCGTTTCACCACTCCCGCGTGCGACCCGAGCGTGGCACGCGTGCCGCACCCGGGCGCCGGACCGGTCAGTCGATGCCGAGGTCGCGGCGCAGCTTCGCGACGTGACCGGTCGCCCGCACGTTGTACTGCGCGAGCGCGACCTTGCCGTCGGGGTCGACGACGACCGTCGAGCGGATCACGCCCGTGTACGTGCGGCCGTAGTTCGTCTTCTCGCCCCACGCCCCCCACGCCTCGAGGACCTCGTGGCCGGGGTCCGACAGCAGCGGGAACGTGAGCGCCTCGTCCTGCGCGAACGCTGCGAGCTTGTCGAGCGGGTCGGGCGAGACGCCGACGACGGCGTACCCGGCAGCCGTCAGCGAGGCCAGCGAGTCGCGGAAGTCGCACGCCTGCTTGGTGCAGCCCGGTGTGCCTGCCGCGGGGTAGAAGTACACGACGACCGAGCGGCCGCGCAGGTCCTGGAGCGACACCTGGTCGCCGGTGGTGCTCGGGAGCGTGAGGTCGGGCGCGGTGTCACCGACAGCGAGGCGGGTCACGGGTCAACTCCTGCGGGTCGGGGCTGGGGACGACGTGCGCCAGCCTAGATCGCGTGGGGGTAGCGTCGGCGGCGTGAGTGCACCGAGCGAGACACCACCGGCAGGCGCGGGTCGCGACCTGCCCCTGCGCATGCTCAACGACCGGCTGCTGGTCGAGCTGGACTCCGACGCCGCCGAGCGTCGTACCGGCGCCGGCATCCTCATCCCGGCGACGGCGGCGATGGGCAAGCGGCTGGCGTGGGCGAGCGTCGTCGCGGCGGGGCAGCACGTGCGGCAGGTGGAGGTCGGCGACCGTGTGCTGTTCGACCCCGAGGACCGTGCCGAGGTCGAGCTGTCCGGTCGCACCTACCTGCTGCTGCGGGAGAAGGACGTGCACGGTGTCGCGGACCCGCGCGCCGTGGGCGAGGGCACCGGTCTGTACCTGTGAGCCTGTGCCTGTGACGGACGGCACGTCGCTGTGCGTTTCCTGGAGATGTGTCGCAATCCCTTGGGGGAGGCCCTCGACGTTCCGATGACACGGGGACGGGACCTGGTCCCGACCCCGGACGAGACGAGGTGGACGATGGACGAGCACTTCCCGGACCCCGACCGCACCGGACCTGCGGCCGACGCGACGGGGGCGGACGACGGTACCGAGCCGGACGACGAGGAGGACGCCGCCGACGCGGCGCAGCACGCGCAGGAGCTGCTGGCCGAGCACGTGCCGCTGACGCTGCTCGTCGACCTGCTCACGCCGACGGGCGACACCTCGGCCGACCTCCTGGCGGCCGAGGGCCTGCCGGACGACGCGTGGTGGGAGCCGCCCGCGGACGAGGACGCGCCTGACGCGTGAGTGTCGTCACACGCGGTGTCCCGCGGCGGTATCCGGTTCGCCTCCGTCCCCGAGATCCTGCTAATCTCGTCCAGCCGCGCGCCTCTAGCTCAACTGGCAGAGCAGCTGACTCTTAATCAGCGGGTTCCGGGTTCGAGTCCCGGGGGGCGTACCCAGCCACGAAGTCCCGTCAGGTCCGTCCTGACGGGACTTCGTCGTTCCCGGGCCGACGCCCCTGTCCGTCCCCGGGCGCGCTCACCGGGCGGTCGTCCGTCTCCCGCGCCACCATGGGCGTGACCCGCGACGGACGGAGGAGCCATGGCCGAGGACCCCACCGAGTACGACGTGGTGGTGCTGGGTGCGGGCGCGGTGGGCGAGAACGTCGCGGACCGCGCGTCGCGCACCGGGCTGAGCGTCGCGGTCGTCGAGCCCGCGCTCGTCGGCGGGGAGTGCTCGTACTGGGCGTGCATGCCGTCGAAGGCGCTGCTGCGCCCGGGTGACGCGCTGGCCGCCGCGCGCGCGGTCCCCGGTGCGGACGCCGCCGTCACGGGCGGGCTGGACGTGGCCGCCGTGCTCGCGCGTCGCGACGAGGTCGCGGCGCACTGGGACGACGCGGGTCAGGTGGACTGGGTCGAGGGCGTGGGTCTGACGTTGCTGCGGGGCCACGCGCGCTTCACCGCGCCGCGCACGCTCGTCGTGACGGACGCCGGGGGTGCGGAGCGGGCCGTCGTGGCGCGCCGGGCGGTCGTCGTCGCGACCGGCTCGGTCGCGGTGGTGCCCGACGCGTTCGCCCACGTGCGCCCGTGGACGAGCCGTGAGGCGACGTCGGCGCACCGGGTGCCCGGGAGGCTCGCGGTCGTCGGTGGCGGCGTGGTCGCGACCGAGATGGCGACGGCGTTCGCGGACCTGGGCAGCGAGGTCACCGTCCTCGTGCGCGGTGGACGGCTGCTGCCGTCCGCCGAGCCGTTCGCGGGCGAGGCGCTGGCCCGCAGCCTCGTCGACCGCGGGGTGCGCGTCGCCTTCGGGGCCTCGGTGACGTCGGCCTCGCGCGACGACGACGGGGTGCACCTCGTCGTGGGGCACCGTCCGGTGACCGAGGGCAGGGTCGGCGACGTCGCCCCGGAGCACCTGACGGTCGACGAGGTCCTGGTGGCGACGGGCCGCCGGCCCGCGACGGACGACCTCGGCCTCGACGTGCTGGGCCTGCGCCCGGGCGAGGCGCTCGCGGTCGACGACCGGCTCCAGGTCGACGGCGTCGACGGGGGCTGGCTGTTCGCTGCCGGTGACGTCACCGGCCGCACGGCGACGACGCACCAGGGCAAGTACGACGCGCGCGTGGTCGGCGACGTGATCGCGGCGCGCTTCGACCCGCGCCCCGACGGCGAGCGGCCGCCGGGCGAGGTCCCGCTGGGCCTGTCGCGCGAGGCCGAGGCGTCGGCGGGCCCGTGGAGCCGGTACCGCGCGAGCGCTGACGTGGCCGCCGTCCCGCAGGTGGTGTTCACGCGGCCGCAGGTGGCGTGGGTGGGGCGCACGCAGGAGCAGGCGCGGCGTGACGGGCTCGACGTCGAGGTCGTGACGTACGAGCTCGGTGACCTCGCCGCCGCGAGCGTCACGGCCGTGGACTACGCCGGTCGCGCGCAGCTCGTGGTCGACTCCGCGCGTGACGTCGTGGTCGGCGCCACGTTCGTGGGCCCCGACGTCGCCGACCTGCTCCACGCCGCGACCGTCGCGGTCGTGGGGGAGGTGCCGCTGTCCCGGCTGTGGCACGCCGTCCCGGCGTACCCGACGCTCAGCGAGGTCTGGTTGCGGCTGCTGGAGACGGCGGGTCGCTGACGCGCCGTCACCGTCGCGACCCCGCCGTCACCCGAGCGGTCGGTCAGTCGTCGGACGCGAGCGCGCCGTCGGACGACGTCACGAGCCCGAGCGTGGCGTCGGCCTGCCGCACGGCCTCACCGATGAGCGCGAAGTCGTACGACTTGAACTCACCGATCGTCAGCCCGTACGTCTCCTCGAGCCCGAGCTGGCAGAACGGCCGCTCGGGGCACTCGGGCGGCCCGGCGAGCACGACGTCCCCGCACGTCGCCGCGAGGTCGGACAGCGTGGTCAGGCCGTGCTCCTGCGCGAACTCCGCGGTCACCGCGAACGCGTTCTGGTCCTGGGCGGCGGACGCCGCCCCGACGACGATGCCGCTCTGCTCGGCCAGCGGGGCCAGCGCCGCGACGGTCTCGTCGACGTCGCTGGACGCCACGGGCTCGGCGTCGGCGCCGTTGACCTGCGAGCTGAGGAACGTCGCGAGCGTCGCCGCGTACTCCGGCACGGCCGCGAGCTCACCGGACTGCAGCGCAGGCAGGTAGGTCTCGCGCGCGCCGATCGTCTGCGCCTGCGCGTCGAAGCCGGCGCTGCGCAGCACGTGCGCGTAGATCTCGGCGAGCGTGATGCTCTCGGAGAAGTTCGCGGCGCCCACCGTCAGGCTCGTCCCGGTGCCGACGCCCGGGTCGTCGGACTCGAGGCCCTCGTCCGTCACGAACTCGGCCGCGACCTCGCTGGACGTGCGGCGGTCGACGTCGACAGCCTTGTTGAGCGTGATGAGGCGGTCGGTGTCGAGCGCGTCCGACACGGCGTCGAGCAGCTCCACGACCTGCGGGTGGTCGGTCGCGACCTGCGCGTTGACGGCCGGGATGATGTTGTCGGCGTTCTGCAGCCCCTGGTCGTCCTCGAGCACCACGAGGCTCTCGCCGGCGACGGGTTCGCACGTCGGCAGGCCGGAGGTGCCGCTCGCGGACTCGGCCTGGCCGCCGCCGGAGCCGGGTGCGCCGCACGCGCCGAGCGCGAGGACGGCGATGGTCAGGACGCCGAGCGTGCGGGTGCGCGGGCTGGTGCGCATCGGGGGTCTCCTGTCGTGGGGCGCCGCCGGGGAGGTGCGGCGGGTGGGCGGGTCGGCCGCCCGGCGGCGGTCGACGGACGGTCAGGGCGGCGGCGCGGACCCATTCGAACCGGGCCGGGCGGTGGCGGCAACCGGAGCGCGCCGTGGCCGGCGGCGCCCGGTGCGGCTGTCGGCGGCCGCGGCACGCTCGCGCCGCCGCAGCCCGGGTGGTGTGACGGCGCGTTCGGCGGCGGCGAGCAGCGCCTCGACGAGCAGGCACAGCCCGGCGACGAGGATCCCGCCCGCGAGCGCCTTGCCGTAGCGCTGGGTGCCGAAGCCGCTGACGACGACCGTGCCGAGGCTCGTGCCGCCCACGAGGGCCGCGAGCGGGACGGTCGCGAGCACCTGGACGGCACCCGTGCGGATGCCCGCGGCGATCAGCGGCATCGCGAGCGGGACCTCGACGGTCCACAGCACGCGCGCGCCGGACATGCCGAGGCCCCGGGCGGCGTCGCGCACGTCGGGCTCGACGCCGCCGACGCCCGTCACGGCGTTGGCGAGGATCGGCGGCACCGCGAACACGGCGCACGCGAGCGCGGTCGCGGTGTTGCCGAACCAGCCGGTCGCGGCGAGGAGCGTGAGCAGGGCGAGCGTCGGCAGCGCGCGCGTCGTGTTCGCGACGACGACACCGACGGTCGCACCGCGTCCGCGGTGCCCGAGCCACAGCCCGACCGGCAGCGCGACGACCAGGGCGATCGCCACCGCGACCGCCGAGATCTCGAGGTGCGTGCGGGTCAGGGCGAGCACGCCCTGCCGACCGGTCCAGTTGAGCGGGTCGTTGAGCCAGCGGAACGCCTCGGTCAGGACGTCCACGCGGCCTCCTCGTGGGGCGCCGCGGACGCCTGCCGCGGGGTGCGCGGCGTGCGTCGTCGGGTGCGGGAGGTGCGCCGCCACGGCGTGAGCAGCCGTCCCAGCAGCGCGAGCGCGAGGTCGGCGACGAGCGCGAGGACGAGGCACAGCACCGTGGCCGTCATGACCTCGGCGTGGTAGCCGCTGCGGAACCCGCGGAACATCAGCTGCCCCAGGCCGCCGTAGCCGACGACGACACCGACCGTGACGAGCGCGACCGTGCTCACGGTCGCGAGCCGCAGCCCGGTGACGATCGCGGGCACCGCCTGCGGGAGCTCGACGCCCAGCAGCATCCGCAGCCGGCCGTAGCCCATGCCGCGTGCGGCGTCCCGGACCGCCGGGTCGACGCCCTGCAGCCCGACGAGCACGTTGCGCACGAGCACCAGCAGCGCGTACACCACGAGCCCGATGAGCACGGTGGTGCGCCCGATGCCGGTCGCCGGCGCCAGCACCGCGAACAGCGCGAGCGACGGGATCGTGTACAGCACGCCCGTCGTGGCCAGCACGGGTCCGGCGAGCCGCGGGCGCGCGTGGGCGAGCGCGGCCAGCGGCAGCGCGACGACGAGCGCGACGAGCACGGCCTGGACCGTCAGCGACGCGTGCTGCTGGGTGTACCGCAGCACGTCGGCCCCGTTGCGCTCGAGGTAGTCCCACGAGAACCACGGGTTGTCGGTGGCGGCGGCGAGAGCCGGACCGGACGGCATGCGCCCGAACCTACTGACGACCTCCGACAGGCGCGCGGCGAGCGCCCGCGGCCCGGGCCGTCTCGCGGGTGTCGGTGGCTGCCGCTAGCGTCGCTGCCCGTGACGAGGTCCGATCCGGGAGCCGAGCAGGCAGCCGCGGCAGACGAGCAGCCGGCCGCGCGGGCGGGTGCGCCGGCCCGGCGCGTCGCGATCCGGTTCGACGCGGTGCGCAAGGAGTACGCGGGCTCGGTCGCGGTCGACGACCTGTCCCTGGCGGTGCACGAGGGCGAGCTCCTGGTGCTCGTCGGTCCGTCCGGCTGCGGCAAGTCGACGACGCTGCGGATGGCGAACCGGCTGGTCGAGCCGACGTCCGGCCGCATCGTGCTCGGCGACGAGGACGTCACCGACGTCGACCCCGTCGCGCTGCGCCGTCGCATCGGGTACGTCATCCAGAACGTCGGGCTCTTCCCGCACCGCACGGTCGCGCAGAACGTCGCGACCGTGCCGGGTCTGCTCGGGTGGGACCGTCGCCGCACGCGCGAGCGCGTGGCCGAGCTGCTGACGCTCGTCGGCCTGGACCCGGACGGCTACGCGCGGCGGTGGCCGCACGAGCTGTCGGGCGGTGAGCGTCAGCGGGTCGGCGTCGCACGGGCCCTGGCCACCGACCCGCCCGTGCTGCTCATGGACGAGCCGTTCGGCGCGGTCGATCCCGTCGGCCGGGCCCGCCTGCAGCAGGAGTTCATCCGCCTGCAGCGTGATCTCGGCACGACCGTGATGATGGTCACGCACGACATCGACGAGGCCGTGCGCATGGCCGACCGGGTCGTCGTGCTGAGCCGCGGTGCGCGGGTCGAGCAGCTCGCGCCGCCGCTCGAGGTCGTCGCGCGTCCCGCGTCGCCGGCCGTCGCGGACCTCGTCGGGCGCGGCCGGTCCGCACGCCTGCTCGCGCTCGGCCGCCTCGAGCCCGTCGACCTCGACCACCCGACGACCGACGACGCGCCCGCGGTCGCCGCGCACGGGTCCGGCGACGGCCCGCGCAGCGGCCGGGAGCTGCGGCTCGGCGCCGAGCTCGGTGACGTCGTGGCCGCGCTGACCGACGCCGCGGGGGACGCGGACGGTGCCGCGCTGCCCGTGCTCGACGACGCGGGCCGTGTCGTGGGGGCCGCGTCGGCGCGGAGCGTCGTGCGCGCGCTGCACCGCCTCACTGCCGCCGCGCCGACGTCCGGCTGAGCGACCGCGACGCGTCGCCGGACCGTCACACTCCCGGAGCGTGCGCGTCACACGCGGTGAGTACAGTGCGAGAGGTGAGCGACACCACCGCACGACTCGCCCTCGCGACCTGCGCCCAGCTGCCGGAGCTCGACCCGGACGACCTGCCCCTGCGTGCCGCGCTCGCCGACCGCGGGGTCCCCACCGACGTCGTCGTCTGGGACGACCCGACGGTCGACTGGGCGGCCTACCCCCACGTGCTCATCCGGTCGACGTGGGACTACACCGACCGGCCCACCCAGTTCGCCGACTGGACGCGCCGCGTCGAGCGCACGTCGACGCTGCTCAACCCGGCCGACGTCGTCGGCTGGAACATCGACAAGACCTACCTGCGCGACCTCGAGCAGCGCGGCATCCCGATCGTGCCGACGATCTGGCTCGACCCCGAGCGCAACCTCGACGCCCGGGCCATTCACACACGCTTCCCGGCCTTCGGGGACTTCGTCATCAAGCCGACCGTCAGCGCCGGCTCGCGCGACACCGGCCGGTACGACGCGGGGCAGACGCCGTCGCGCTCGCTGGCCATCACGCACGCCAAGAACCTGCTGGCCGTCGGGCGGCGCGTCATGCTGCAGCGGTACCTCACGCAGGTCGACACGCAGGGTGAGACCGCACTCGTGTACGTCGACGGCGCGCTCAGCCACACCGTCCGCAAGGAGCCGCTGCTGGAGGGCCCGTACCGGGCGGGCGAGCAGGAGGGCGTCCTCGCACGCGAGAAGGTCCTGACGACCCGCGAGCCCAGCGAGCAGGAGCGTGCGCTCGGTGACCTGGTCGTCGCCGAGCTCGGCAAGGTGTTCCCCGGCGAGGCGCCGCTGCTGTACGCGCGCGTCGACCTCATCCCCGACGACGAGGGCCGGCCCGTGGTCCTGGAGGTCGAGCTCGCCGAGCCGTCCCTGTTCTTCGAGCACTCGCCGGGCGCCGTCGAGCGGTTCGCGGACGCGGTCGGCGCGCGGCTGTGACGCGTCACGCACACCCCGGGCGGCCGCCCGGGGTGCATGCGTGACGAACCTCGGCCCGCCACCCGCTACACTCGTCGTCGGCCCGGCGCTCGCGTCGGACCAGGTGCTGCAGGACCGTCCCCTCGGGATCACGGCCGGCCGGCACCGTGGTGGCTATAGCTCAGCCTGGTAGAGCACCTGGTTGTGGTCCAGGGGGTCGCGGGTTCAAGTCCCGTTAGCCACCCAGAGCGCAGGGCGCCGACCTCACGGTCGGCGCCCTGCGGCGTTCCCGGGCGCGGTGCTCCCGGGCCGCCCGGGGCTCACACGCCGGGCAGGATCCCGCGCTTGACGGTGGTCGCGACGACCTCGGCCGCGATCCGGCGTGCGTGCGCCGAGTCGGGTCCGGGCTCCGCGGGCAGCAGCGCCGCGCGGTAGTAGCGCAGCTCGTCGATGCTCTCCAGGATGTCGGCGAGCGCGCGGTGACCGCCGTGCTTCTCGGGTGCCGCGAAGTAGACGCGGGGGTACCAGCGGCGTGCGAGCTCCTTGATCGAGGACACGTCGACGATGCGGTAGTGCAGGTGGCCGACCAGGTCGGGCATGTCGCGGTCGAGGAACGCCTTGTCGGTGCCCACCGAGTTGCCTGCCAGCGGTGCCCTGCCCGGGTCGGGCACCCACGTGCGCACGTACTCGAGCACCTGCGCCTGCGCGTCGGCGAGGCTCACGCCGTGCTCGAGCTCCGGCAGCAGACCCGACGTCGTGTGCATGGTGCGGACGAAGTCGCCCATCTGCGCGAGCGCCTCCGGCGGCGGGGCGACGACCACGTCGACGCCGTCGCCCAGCACGTTCAGCTCGGAGTCCGTGACGACGGCGGCGACCTCGACGAGCGCGTCGTGGACCAGGTCGAGCCCGGTCATCTCGCAGTCCACCCACACGATGCGGTCGGAGCTCGTGTGGCCGCCGCCGGGCGGGGCGGGGGCGGTGGTCGCGGCGGGGGCAGGCGTGTCGTCGGCGGTGCTGGTCACGCGGACAGACTAGGACCGTCGCGGCGTCAGAGGTCGTCGTGGGGGTCGGGACGGCGCGTCCGGGGGCCGTCCGCGGGGGAACGGGGCGGCAGGGGCGCGGCGTCCGGCAGCGGCGGGAGCGTGGCGGCCAGGGCCGTCGCGACGACGACGACCACGGCCGCGCCGGCGGCGAGCGCGCGTGCCGACTCCCAGGACGTGCCCGCCCACAGGGTCGCCCCGAGGACGACCGCCCCGGCGACGGCGCCCAGGAGGAGCCTGCCCAGCCAGCGCAGCACCGCTCGCCCGGTCCGCACGTACCAGGGGGCGGCCGGTGCCGCGGCGCGGCCGTCGTGGCGGCCCATCACGCGCGACGCCCGCCCGCGGCGGGGACGCGGCGGGCGGGCGTGAGCACGAGGTCATGGTGCCACGGGTCAGGTCGTCGGTGTCCACCGCGGCCGGACGGTCGCGGTCTCGACGCGGCGCCGGGAGCGCGGGGGATCCGGCGGCCGACCGTGGGCGTCGTCGCGCGGTCTGGTGACGCGCTCGCGCGCGGACAGCCGTGCCGAGCGGCGCAGCAGGTCGTCCTGGTCCTGACGGTGGACCTCGTAGGTGCTGAGGGGATGCATCGAAGGCTCCTCGGGTGCGTGACGGGATCGTGGGCACGACGGGACGCACCCGCGGCGGGGTGGGTCTCGTGGTGGAGGGACGCCTCCACTGCACCAGACGCGGCGGTGCGGTGTCACCGACATTTCCGCCCGTCGCGCGGGGCATGGCAGGATTCCTCGCGTCCACCGGCGGACGGCCCGCCGGTGCAGCGCGCTGGAGGTGACGTGCCGTCCGGAGACCCCGCGACCACGGCCGAGGCGGACGAGGACGTCGCCGTCGAGACGCTGGACGACGCGGGGACGACAGGCGCGGCCAGCACGGACGACGTCGCCGGTGCCGACGGCGCCACGGACGACGTCGAAGGGTCGACGACGGTGCCGGACCCCGCACCGCGGGCCTCCGTCCAGGAGCGTGCACGGGCGCTCGCGCGGACCTGGGCCCTGCCCGCCGGTGTCGGGCTCCTGGTCGCCGCGGTGTACACGGTCTACTCGCTCGCGCAGTGGCGCGGGTTCGTCGTCAGGTCCTGGGACCTGGGGATCTTCACGCAGCTCGCGTCCCGATACGCGCACCTCGAGGCGCCGATCGTCCACATCAAGGGTCCCGAGTACCACCTGCTGGGTGACCACTTCCACCCGCTGCTCGTGCTCCTCGGGCCCGTCTACGCGGTGTTCCCGCACGCGTTCACGCTGCTCGTGGTGCAGAACGTGCTGCTGGGCGTCGCCGCCGCCGTCGTCACGTGGGCGGCCGTGCCGCTGCTCGGGCGGGTCGTCGGCGGGCTCGTCGGCGTCGCGTTCGGACTGAGCTGGGGGCTGCAGTACGCGGTCGAGGCGCAGTTCCACGAGATCGCGTTCGCGGTCCCGCTGCTCGCCATCGCCCTCGCGGCCGCGCTGCGCGAGCGGTGGCGCACGGCCGTGGTCGCCGGTGCGCTGCTCGTGCTGGTCAAGGAGGACCTGGGGCTGACGACGGCCGTCCTGGGCGTCGTCCTCGCGTGGCGGGCCCGGCGCCCGGCGCTGCTGTGGCTCTCGGCGTGGGGCGTCGGCGGGTTCGTCCTCGCGACGCGCGTCGTGCTGCCGCTGCTCAACCCCGACGGCGAGTGGGCGTACGGCTCGCGCGTGGACCTGCTCGCGGCGCTGTCGGACCCCGTCGCGCTGTACGCGCCCGCCAAGGGGTACACGGTGTGGCTGCTCGTCGTCGTGACCGGGGCGATCGCGCTGCGCTCGCCCTTCGTGCTCGTCGCCGCCCCGACCCTCGCGTGGCGCTTCCTGTCCACGGAGCCCGGTTACTGGGAGCCGACCTGGCACTACAGCGCCGTGCTGCTGCCCGTCGCCTACCTCGCGATGCTCGACGGCATCGACCGCGCTCGCCGCGGGCAGGTGCGCTGGCTGCGCCGCTACAGCCGGTACGCGCCCGTCGTCGGGCTGACGGCCTCCCTCATGCTGATGTCGCAGCTGCCGCTGTGGCAGCTCACCAACCCCGGCTGGCACTTCGGTGCGCCGCGCGCGCAGGCCGCGCACGACACCCTCGCGGTGATCCCGGACGGCGCCGTCGTCGAGACCGACGTCGGCCTCATGTCGTACCTCGTCGACCGCACCGACGTGTACTACCTGGGCAACCAGAACCCCGTGCCGGACTACCTGCTCATCGACCGGCAGGCGGGCGGGACGCCGGCCGAGTGGGGAGACGTCCTGCAGGTCGCCGAGCTGCTGCACCCCGGCGTCCCGTTCGAGGTCGTGCACGTGCAGGACGGGTACGAGGTGGCGCGGGCCGTCGGGCGGTGACGCCGCGGGCCGTCGCCCTGCGACGTCCTGCTGGGCGCCCCCGGCAGGACTCGAACCTGCAACCTACGGATTAGAAGGCCGTTGCTCTATCCATTGAGCTACGGGGGCTGGTGCGGCCCAGCGTAGTGGCGGTGCGCGGCCGCCCCGGTGGGCGTCCGACGTGACGCATCCGACCGGACCCGTGGCGTGTCACCCGCGCGCCGCGTTTGGCCTGGTCAGGTGTGGGACCGACAATGGCCCTGTGAGTGCGCAGCCCGGGACCGTGCCTGCGCAGCCGTCCGCGTCTGCGCCGGGAGACATCGACGCGCCGTCGGTGGCCGCCCAGATCCTGGCGCGTCCGCTCGCGCAGACGTCGCTGCTCGACGCCGTGCGTGACCTGCGCCGGGACGTCGAGGCGACGAGCTTCCCGCTGGAGATCGCGGGCGTCGACGAGGCGCGCGCGTCGCGGGCGCGGCTGGTCGACCAGCTCGACGAGCACCTGGTCCCGCGTCTGACGGAGCTGTCGGCGCCGGCCGTCGTCGTGGTCGCCGGGTCGACCGGTGCCGGCAAGTCGACGCTCGTGAACTCCCTGGTGGGGCGCGAGGTGAGCGCCGCCGGTGTGCTGCGGCCGACGACGCGCGAGCCCGTCCTGGTGCACCACCCGCTCGACGCGGACCTGCTGTCCCACCACCCCGTGCTCGACGAGGTCGAGGCCGTCGCGGCCGACACCGTGCCGCGGGGCATCGCGATCCTCGACGCACCCGACCTCGACTCGGTCCTGGAGTCCAACCGCGACACCGCGCACCGCCTGCTCGAGGCCGCGGACCTGTGGCTCTTCGTGACCACGGCGTCCCGGTACGGCGACGCGCTGCCGTGGCAGGTGCTGGAGGCGGCCGTCGAGCGCAGCACGTCGGTCGCGATGGTGCTGAACCGGGTGCCCGCGGCGTCCCTGCCGACGATCCGCGGTGACCTGCTCGACCGGCTGCGGGCGCACGGGCTCGCCGGGGCGCCGCTGTTCGTCATCCCCGACCTCGGGCCGCACTCCGGGCCGCTCTCGTCGGCCGTCGTGGCGCCCGTGCTGCGCTGGCTGACGATGCTCGCCGGCCCGGACCGTGCCCGCACGGTCGTCGCACGCACGCTGCGCGGTGCGCTCGCGGCGCTGCGGCCCTGGGTCGACGAGCTCGCCGAGGCCGTGCAGGACCAGGCCGACGCGGCGGCGCACGTCGCGCAGGTGCTCGACGAGGCGACCGCGGAACCGGGCGGCGCGGCGGCGGACACGATCCGCGCCGGTGCGGTGGCCGACGGCGCCGTACGGGCCCGCTGGGAGGAGCTCGTCGCGAAGGGTGCGCCGTTCTCCCGGCTCGTGCGGCGCTCGGGGCGCGTGCGCGGGTCGTCCCGCACGGCGCGCAGCCGCGCCGCGGCTGCCGCACCGATGCTCACGGACCTGACCGAGTCGACCGCCGCCGTGCTCACCGCCGTCGGCCTGCGCGGCGCCGCGGCGCTGCGCGCGGCCCTCACCGGCCCCACGGCCCCGCCGGGCGGTGCGTCGGTGCTCGAGCGCTGGCCCGACGGCGAGGCGTCCCGCGCCGCGGCCGCCGAGCGCGCCGCGCGCGCGTGGACGGGGGAGGGGGCGCGGGTCGTGCGTGCGACGCTCGCAGGCGGAACCGACTCGCGTCGCCGCGCGCAGGTCGCCAAGGCCGTCGGCGAGGAGGGCCTCACGGCGCTCGCGCTCGCAGCGGCGGCCGGGGTCGACGAGGCCGCCGAGGCGGCCCGCACGCTGCTGGGCGTCGCCGGCGACGACCTCGTCGCGACGCTGCGCGACGACCTGGTGCGGCGCGCCCGCGCCCAGGTGGACCTCGAGCGCACCATCGCGGACCGGACGCTCGACGACCCGGATCTCGCGGCCGACGCGTCGTCGCGGCTGCGGCTGCGGCTCGCGGTCCTCAAGGGCCTGACGTGAGCGGAGGGCCGACGTGAGCGACGACCCGACGAGCACCACGACCGTCCCCGTCGTCCCCGGACCGGACGGCGGACGCGAGGGTGACGGACGCGACGGCGACGGACCCACGCGTCACGTCGCGGTCGGGCCGCGGGCCACGCCGGACGGCGCCGTCCGCGGCGCGACCACGGCGGCGCTCGACGAGCGGGTCGACGCGCTCGACGGGGCGCTCGCGGTCGGCGGCACACGCTTCGACCCGGCCGTCGTCGCACGCGTCGGCGCGACGATCGACCGTGTCCGCGAGCGTCTCGCCCTCGGCGTCGACCACACGGTCGTCGCGCTCGCCGGCGGCACCGGCTCCGGCAAGTCGAGCCTCTTCAACGCGGTCAGCGGCCTGCAGTTCGCCGACGTGGGGGTCCGGCGGCCCACGACGTCGCGCGTCACCGCGTGCGTGTGGGGGGCCGACGGCGACGCGCTGCTCGACTGGATCGGTGTCGAGGGCGAGCACCGCATCGAGCGCGAGAGCCTGCTCGACGGCGACAGCGAGGCGTCGTTGCGCGGGCTCGTCCTGCTGGACCTGCCGGACCACGACTCGATCGCGCCCGAGCACCGTGACGTCGTCGACCGCGTGCTGCCGCAGGTCGACCTGCTGGTGTGGGTCGTGGACCCGCAGAAGTACGCCGACGACGCGCTGCACTCCGGGTACCTGCGCCGCATGACGGGCCGTGACGCGTCGATGCTCGTCGTCCTCAACCAGGTCGACACCGTGCCGGCCGACGTGCGCGGCGACCTCGCCGACGACGTGCGACGGCTGCTCGTCGAGGATGGTCTGCCGGACGTGGCGGTGCACGAGGTGTCGGCCGTCACGGGCGACGGGATCGCCGGGCTGCGGGCCGCGCTCGCGGACGCGGTCGCGCGCCGGTCGGTGGCAGCCGTGCACGCCGACGCCGAGATCACGGACGCCGCGCGGCTCGTCGAGGCGCAGGTCGCCCCTCGTGAGCCTGCCCCCAGCGCGCTGGCGATCGGTGTCGTCGTCGACCGGCTGTCCTCGGCGGCGGGCCTGACGGCGGTCGGTGCGGCCGTCGCGGCCGCCGTACGCGGCGGTGCCGGCAGGGCGCCGCGGCTCGGCGAGGTGCACGCCGACGGCGTCGGCCTGGCCCGCGCGTCGTGGCTGTCCAGCGTCACCCAGGGGCTGCCGCAGCGGTGGGCCGCGGACCTGCGCGAGCGTGTCGCGACGACGGCGGAGCTGCGGCTCGCGGTGACCGACGCGCTCGCCCACGTGCCGCTGGCGGCGCGCCGGTCGCGAGCCGCGGCGGTGCTGCTCGCGCTCGCGGCGGTGGCCGGTGCGGCCGGGCTCCTGGGTGCGGGGCTGCTGCTCGCCGGGCGGCTCGGGGTGTCCGTGCCCTGGTCGCCGCCGAGCGCGTCGGTGGTGGGGGTGCTCGCGCTCGCGGTGCTGCTGCTCGCCGTGTCGGCGCTCGTGCGTCGGCGCGCGGCCCGCAGGCGTGGCGCGCGGGTCGTCGCCGACGGGCGTGCGGCGATCGAGGCCGCGGCTCGCGGGCGTCTGCTCGCACCGACGCAGGACGTGCTGGCGGAGCACCGGCACGCGCGCGAGCTCGCCGGCCGCGCCGTCGGCGCGCGCTGACACCTGGTCAGCGGGCCGCGACAGCGTCGGCGCACGGTCCTGCGAGCACCGCGAGCCGACCACAGTCACCGCCGTCGGCGGGGTCGTCCACCGATCCGGTTCCGGTGCTCCCGCGCGCGCCGCGGCACGTCGACGATGGCGGTCCACGCCTCGCCGATGCGGGGCCACGGCAGACAGGGGACCTCGATGGGAACGCACACCCAGGACGTGACGGTCGTCGGATGGGTCGGCTCCGACCTGCGGACGTACCACCTCGACGGCGTCGGCGGCGTGCCGTACGCGCAGTTCCGGCTCGCGTCGACGCGGCGCGTGCTCGACCGCAGGACCGGGGCGTTCCGTGACGGCCCGACGCTGTGGTTCACCGTCAAGGCGTGGCGGACCGCGGCCGTGAACCTCGACGCGTCGCTGCGCAAGGGCGACCCCGTGGTCGTCGTCGGACGGCTCGGGCAGTCCGAGTGGGTCGCACAGGACGGTGCGCCGCGCTCCGAGCTGGTCCTCGAGGCGCTCACGGTGGGGCACGACCTGAGCTACGGCACGGCGCAGTTCCGGCGCACCATGTCGGCCGCGCGCCGTGTGCGGGACGACGCGCAGGCGGGGACGACCGACGTCAGCGCCCTGCCGGAGGTGCCGGCCGGTGTGTTCACGGACGACCCGTGGGCGTCGGCGGCCGACGAGCCGCCCGTGACGGACGAGCCCGACGAGCCGGCCGGGGACGAGGGCGACGGGCCGGCCGGCGACGGGCCGGCCGGCGACGGGCCGGCGGGCGACGGTGCGCAGGGTGACGGTGCGCAGGGCGCGGCCGCCGCGGCCCCCGCGGCGGAGGAACCCCTCGCGGCGGGATCTCGCGGCGGGCTGGCGCTGGCCGGACGCGGGTGATCGCCTAGGCTGGTGGATCGGCATCCGGCGCCGTCAGCCGGGCGGTGGCGGCGCGTCACCCTGTGCGCACGCGACGTGGGCACAGGGCGCCGCGCTCCCCGGCCCGCGGCGCCACCAGGACCTACGAGGAGCGGACGAGCACTCAGTGGCTGAGTTCATCTACACCATGTACAAGGCGCGCAAGGCGCACGGCGACAAGGTCATCCTCGACGACGTCTCCCTCAACTTCCTGCCCGGCGCCAAGATCGGCGTGGTCGGCCCCAACGGTGCCGGCAAGTCGACGATCCTCAAGATCATGGCCGGGCTCGACCAGCCGTCGAACGGTGAGGCCCGGCTCTCGCCCGGGTACACGGTCGGCATCCTGCAGCAGGAGCCGCCGCTGAACGAGGAGAAGACGGTCCTCGGCAACGTCGAGGAGGGCGTCGGCGAGATCAAGGGCAAGCTCGACCGCTACAACGAGATCTCGGCGCTCATGGCCGACCCGGACGCCGACTTCGACGCGCTCCTGGCCGAGATGGGCCAGCTCCAGGAGGCGATCGACGCGGCTGACGCGTGGGACCTCGACGCGCAGCTCGAGCAGGCGATGGACGCGCTGCGCTGCCCGCCGCCGGACGCCGACGTGACCGTGCTCTCCGGTGGTGAGCGCCGCCGCGTCGCGCTGTGCAAGCTGCTGCTCGAGAAGCCCGACCTGCTGCTGCTCGACGAGCCCACCAACCACCTGGACGCGGAGTCCGTGCTGTGGCTCGAGCAGCACCTGCAGCAGTACCCCGGCGCGATCCTCGCGGTCACCCACGACCGGTACTTCCTCGATCACGTCGCGGAGTGGATCTGCGAGGTCGACCGCGGCCGGCTCTACCCGTACGAGGGCAACTACTCGACGTACCTGGAGAAGAAGCAGGAGCGTCTGCAGGTCCAGGGCAAGAAGGACGCCAAGCTCGCCAAGCGTCTCAAGGACGAGCTCGAGTGGGTGCGGTCCAACGCCAAGGGCCGGCAGACCAAGTCGAAGTCCCGTCTCGCGCGCTACGAGGAGATGGCGGCCGAGGCCGACCGGACGCGCAAGCTGGACTTCGAGGAGATCCAGATCCCGCCGGGCCCGCGCCTGGGTTCCGTCGTGCTGGAGGCCTCGAACCTGCAGAAGGGCTTCGACGGGCGCACGCTCATCGACGGGCTGAGCTTCACGCTGCCGCGCAACGGGATCGTCGGCGTCATCGGCCCCAACGGCGTCGGCAAGACGACGCTGTTCAAGACGATCGTCGGGCTCGAGCCGCTGGACGGCGGTGACCTCAAGGTCGGCGAGACGGTCTCGATCTCGTACGTCGACCAGTCCCGCGGCGGCATCGACCCCAAGAAGACGCTGTGGGAGGTCGTGTCCGACGGGCTCGACTACCTCAAGGTCGGCAACGTCGAGATGCCCTCGCGCGCGTACGTCGCCGCGTTCGGGTTCAAGGGCCCGGACCAGCAGAAGCCCGCGGGCGTGCTGTCCGGTGGTGAGCGCAACCGCCTCAACCTCGCGCTCACGCTCAAGCAGGGCGGCAACCTGCTGCTGCTCGACGAGCCGACCAACGACCTGGACGTCGAGACCCTCGGCTCGCTGGAGAACGCGCTGCTCGAGTTCCCCGGCTGCGCCGTCGTCGTGTCGCACGACCGGTGGTTCCTCGACCGCGTGGCGACGCACATCCTGGCGTACGAGGGCACGGAGGAGAACCCGGCGAGCTGGTACTGGTTCGAGGGCAACTTCGCGTCGTACGAGGAGAACAAGGTCCAGCGCCTCGGCGCCGACGCCGCACGTCCGCACCGCGTGACGTACCGCAAGCTGCGCCGCGACTGACACGACCCGCACCGCCGACGGCCCGGACGAGCACCCTCGTCCGGGCCGTCGCGCGTCCGGCACGGGACGTGCCGGACCGCCCTGCCGCCGGGCGGGTGGGGCCGGACCGCGAGCTGGGCGGCCCACGGTGCGCCACGGGCCGCCCAGGTCACAGCCCGGTCTGGTGGGGAGGTGGGCCGGCCAGGCAGCATCGCCCTCTCGCGAGGGAGGGGTCGGGGGGTGGGGGCCGGGTGTGTCGGGCAGACTGTCGACCATGACGGAGCCCGAGGTCAGCGGCCCGAGCGTCGCCGACGACGGCACGCCGGGCGAGCCGGCGACCGGCTGGGCCGGTGCCGGGGCGGGCGGGACGGGCCGCGTGCGGGAGCCCGGCGCACCAGGTGACGCCGCCGGGGACGACGTCGCCCGGGACGACGTCGCGCGGGAGGGCGTCGTGCAGGAGGGCGCCGTGCAGGACGACGTCATGCCGCACACCGGGCTCGTCGACGCGCTCGAGAGGCTGCACGTGCGGCTCGGGGCGCTCGACCTGCCGCTCGAGGCACCGGGTGTCGGGGAGGCCCGGCGCGACCGTGCGGCCGCGCTCGCGCAGCTCGACGACTACCTGCTGCCGCGCCTGCGCACGCAGTCGGCACCGCTGCTCGTCGTCGTGGGCGGGTCGACCGGCGCGGGCAAGTCCACGCTCGTCAACTCGCTCCTGGGTCGGCAGGTGTCCGCACCGGGTGTGCTGCGGCCGACGACCCGCGCGCCCGTCCTCGTGCACCACGCGCTCGACGAGCGGTGGTTCTCGACCGACCGCGTGCTGCCGGGTCTCGCGCGGCTGACCGCGGGCCGCCCCGTGGCGAGCGGAGGCGTCGGGGGTCCTGGCGGTCCGACCGCGGGGGGCACCGCCGGACGTCCGGCACGCGGTGACGAGCCCGGCGGCGACCCGACGCGCGCGCTGCGTCTCGTCGCGTCCGACGCCCTGCCGCGCGGGCTCGCCCTGCTCGACGCGCCCGACGTGGACTCGGTCGACGTCGCCAACCGGCGGCTGGCCGCACAGCTGCTCGACGCCGCCGACCTGTGGCTGTTCGTCACGACCGCGGCGCGCTACGCGGACGCGGTGCCGTGGGACGTGCTGCACCGCGCGGCGCAGCGGCACGCGCAGGTCGCCCTCGTGGTCGACCGCGTCGACCCCGGCACCGAGCAGGTCGCGGCCGACCTGCGTCGCATGATGGACGAGAACGGCCTGCCCGACGCACCCTTGTTCCTCGTCCCGGAGTCGCCGCTGTCCGACGGGCTGCTGCCGGAGGCCGCGGTCGCCGAGGTCGCGACGTGGCTGACCGCCCTGGGCGCCGACGCGCCGGCACGCGAGGCCGTCGCGCTCGCGACGCGCGACGGCGTCGTCGACGACCTCGCGCACCGCGCGCAGGTGCTCGCCGATGCGGCGGACACGCAGGTCGCGACGGACTCGCGCCTGCGGCAGGTCGTGGCGTCGGCGTACGCCGACGCGGGCGCGCACGTGCGGCTCGCGACGTCCGACGGCGCGATGCTGCGTGGTGAGGTGCTGGCACGCTGGCAGGAGCTCGTCGGCACCGGCGAGCTGCTGCGCTCGGTCGAGCAGGGCGTCGGGCGCCTGCGCGACGCCGTGACGGCGTTCCTCCGCGGGAAGCCGACGCAGGCACCCCGCGTCGAGCAGGCCATCGCGCACGGGCTCGCCGCGGTCGTGCTCGACGCGGCGGACGCGGCGGCCGAGCGGACGCACGCCGCGTGGCGCGGCGACCCGGCGGGCGCGGCGCTGCTGCCGGGCCTCGACCTGGCCCGCGCGTCCACGACGCTGCGCGCCGACGTCGACGCGCAGGTCCGCGGCTGGCAGTCCGACGTGCTCGACCTCGTGCGTGAGCAGGGCGAGTCCCGCCGGGGGACCGCCCGGTACCTGTCGTTCGGCGTCAACGCCGCGGGCGTCAGCCTCATGGTGCTCGCGTTCGCGTCGACCGGGGGGCTGACGGGGATCGAGGTCGGCATCGCGGGCGGTACCGCGGTCGTCGCGCAGAAGCTGCTGGAGGCGGTCTTCGGCGACGACGCCGTCCGCCGGCTCACCACCCACGCCCGCGAGCGCCTCGACGCCCGGGTCGAGGCCCTGCTCGCGGGTGAGGCCGACCGGTACACGGCGCAGCTCGACGCGCTCGGGGCCGCGCACGTCGACGGTGCCGCGCTGCGCACCGCGGGCCGCGACGTCGAGCGTGCGGCGCGGGCCGAGCGCGCGACCCGCCCGGGACGTGCCGTCGGCACGGCCGCGACCCCGGGCGTGGGCACGGCCCTGCGGGGTGCGGGAGGTGCGCACGGGTCGACGCACGGGCTGCCCGTGACGGGTGAGACGACCCCGCGACCCGCGACCGTCCCGGGTGAGCCGCGCCCCGGCTTCTGGCGGCGCCTGTTCGGCGGCGGCGCCCGGGACGACGCATGAGCCTGACGCTCGACGAGCGGAGCACCGCGCTGTCGGCCGCCCTGGACGCCGGTGACGGCCGCCTGCCCGCGCCGCTGGTCGACCGCACCCGCGTCCTGCTCGACCGTGTGCGCGAACGCGCCGGGCTGTCTGCCGAGCACACGGTGGTCGCGCTCGCGGGCGCGACGGGATCGGGCAAGTCCTCGCTGTTCAACGCGCTGGTCGGTGCCGAGCTGGCCGCCACGGGGGTGCAGCGCCCGACGACGGCCCACCCGCTGGCCGTCGTCGTCGGCGACGGCCCCGACGCGCCCGGCCCGGCGCGCCTGCTGGACTGGCTCGAGGTCGGACGTCGGCACGCACTGCCCGCGGGTCCCGTCGCCGTGTGCGCCGGGGACGCGCGGCAGCCCGGGGACGCGCGGGCACCCGGCGCGCCGGTCGACACCCCGACGCGCCGGGGAACGCCACGTGAGCGACGTGACGGGGGCGGAGGCGACGGGCTCGCGGCCGGGCTCGTGCTGCTCGACCTGCCGGACCACGACTCGGTGGTCGTCGAGCACCGCGTGCGCGCCGAGCGTCTGGTCGAGCGTGCGGACCTGCTCGTGTGGGTCGTCGACCCGCAGAAGTACGCCGACGCCGCGCTGCACGAGCGGTACCTGCGCCCGCTGGCCGGGCACGACGACGTCGTCGTGCTCGCCCTCAACCAGTCCGACCGCCTCACCGACGCCGACGTCGCGGCCGTGCTGGACGACCTGCGCGGCCTGGCCGCGCAGGACGGGCTGGACCGCGCGCGTGTCGTCGCAGTGTCCGCGCGGACCGGTGGGGGCGTCGACCCGCTCCGTGCGCTCGTCGGGGACGCGGTCGAGCGCCGCGAGGCGACCACGCGACGGTTCGGCGCCGACCTGCGCACCGCCGCCCGGGAGGTGTCCGACGCGTGCGGTCCGGCGCCGCGCGGGCGACGACGTGCCGCCGCGGCCGATGCCCTGCTCGACGCGCTCGAGGACGCCGCGGGCGTCCCGACCGTCGTCGCCGCCGTGCGGCGCTCGGCCGTGCGCCGCGCCGGCGCGCACACCGGCTGGCCGCCCGTGCGCTGGCTCGCGCGGCTGCGCCCCGACCCGTTGCGTCGCCTGCACCTCGCGCCGCGCCCCGCCGCGCAGGCCGACGTCACGCGCACGTCCCTGCCACCGGCCGGTCCCGCGCAGCGGGCACGCGCCGCGACCGCCGTGCGCGACCACGCCGACGCTGCGCTCGAGGGCGCCCCCGACGCGTGGGTGCTGGCCGCGCGCGCCCGTCTGGACACCGCGGCCCTGCCCGACGCGCTCGACCACGCGGTCGCGCGCACGCCCCTGCTCCCGGAGCGGCCCGTGTGGTGGTGGCGGGTGGTCGGGGCGGTGCAGTGGCTGCTGCTCGCGGCCGCTGTCGCCGGTGCGCTGTGGCTCGGCGGTCTCGCGCTGCTCGCGTACCTGCAGCTGCCGGAGCCGGTCACACCCGTGTGGGGGCCGGCCCCGGCGCCGACGGTGCTGCTGGTCGGCGGTGTGCTCGCGGGTCTGCTCGTCGCTGCCGCGGGTGCGATCGCGGGACGGCTGGGTGCGCGTGCCCGTGCTCGCGCGGCCCGGCGACGGCTGCGCGCGTCGGTCGCCGAGGTCGCGCAGCGGCTCGTCGTCGCGCCCCTCGCAGCGGAGACGGACGCGCTCGACGTGTGCCGGACGCAGTCCGCACGCGCCGCAGGGCGCTGACACGACGCGGCACCCGGGGCGCCGATGCACGCGTCGCGGCCGCGACACGTGAGGATGCCTGCAGAGCCGGGACACCACCACCGGCGGACGAAGGAGGACGGGCGATGACGAGGCTCGAGGTGCCGGTGCAGCTGCGCTGGTCCGACATGGACGCGTACGCGCACGTGAACAACGTCGAGATGCTGCGGTTGCTGGAGGAGGCGCGCATCGAGGTGTTCTGGCGGCACCCGGTGGGTCCCGACGGCGAGCAGCCCGACGCCGCCCGGGCGACGGCGGTCCTCGACGCGGGTCCCGGCGCGGTGACGTCCACGCTCGTGGCGCGTCAGGAGATCCAGTACGTCCGCCCGCTGCCGTACCGGCGCGCACCCGTGGTCGTCGAGCTGTGGATCGGGCACCTCGGTGGTGCGAGCCTCGACGTCTGCTACGAGGTCCGCGACGTCCCGGCGTCGTCCGCGGGGTCGACGGTCTACGCCAAGGCCACGACGACGATCGTCCTGGTGGACAGCGCGACGGGGGCACCTCGCCGGCTGACCCCGGCCGAGCGCACCGTGTGGGAGCCGTACGTCGAGGACCCGGTCGTCATCCGTCGCCGCGCGTGACGCCGGTCGGTCCGGCGGGCCCATCGCTCCGCGCACGTTCGGCACGGGCGGCCGCACGGGCGATGTTGCGCTGCATGCCGCCGAACACCACGCCGTGGAACGGGTAGACCGCCCACCAGTAGAGCTGCCCGGCGAGCCCGTGCGGGTGGAAGAGCGCGCGCTGCGCGAACACCACGGGTGGCCGGCGCCACGTGCCGGGGTCCCAGGCGCCGTCGTCGTCCCGGGCGCCCGGCGCACCCGGCGCACCCGGCGCACCCGGCGCACCCGGACGGTCGGGCGCGGCGTCGTCGTCCGCCGGTTCGACCCGCAGCTCGAGCCACGCCGCACCCGGCAGCCGCATCTCGGCGCGCAGCCGCAGCAGCCGCCCGGGCTCGAGCTGCTCGACGCGCCAGAAGTCGACGGCGTCGTCGAGCAGCAGGCGCGCGGGGTCGCGACGGCCGCGCCGCAGGCCCGGCCCACCGGCCACGCGGTCCAGGAGCCCGCGCACGCGCCACGCGAGCGCCCACGAGTACCAGCCGCGCTCACCGCCGACGGCCTCGACGACGCGCCACAGCGCCGCGGGTGACGCGTCGACGCGCGCGCGCCGCTCGTCGACGTACAGCGATCCGCCCGCCCAGTCGGGGTCCGACGGCAGCGGGTCGCTCGGCGCGCCCGGTGCGGCCGCGGACGACCAGCGGGTCGCGACGCTCGCTCCCTGCACGCGCGCGAGCGCGAGCCGCACCGCGCGGTCGAAGCCGACGAGACCGCCCGGCGGGTCGGGCACGTACGCGGCGATGTCGTGCTCGTCGCACACGACCTCGTGGACGAGCGACTCGACGAGCGGCCGCGCGAGCCCGCCGGGCACGGGTGTGACGAGCGAGACCCACAGGCTCGACAGCCGCGGTGTGAGGACGGGGACCGACACGATCAGGCGTCGTGGCAGCCCGGCGATCCGGGCGTAGCGCTGCATCATGTCGCGGTACGTGAGCACGTCCGGTCCGCCGATGTCGAACGCCCGTGACACGTCGTCCGGCATGGCGGCGGACCCGACGAGGTACCGCAGGACGTCCCGGACCGCGATCGGCTGGATGCGGGTGGAGACCCACCGCGGCACCGTCATCGCGGGCAGCCGCTCGGTGAGGTAGCGCATCATCTCGAACGACGCGGACCCCGAGCCGAGGACGACCGCCGCCCGCAGCACGGTCGTCGGCACACCGGACGCCAGCAGGATCTCGCCGACCTCGGTGCGCGACGCGAGGTGCGGGGACAGCTCGACGCCGTCGGGGTGCAGACCACCCAGGTAGACGACCCTGCCGACGCCGGCGTCGCGCACGGCCCGCGCGAACACCTGCGCGGTGTGCCGGTCCCGCTGCGCGAACGCCCGCCCCGAGCCGAGCGAGTGGACGAGGTAGTACGCGACGTCGACGCCGTCGAGCGCCGCCCGGATCTGCTCCGGCTCGCCCGCGTCGGCGGCCACCACCTCGACGTCGTCGTACCAGGGGCGCCCGCGCAGGCGCTCGGGGTGCCGGGCCAGCGCACGCACGCGGTACCCGGCTGCGAGCAGCTCCGGGACCAGGCGACCCCCGACGTACCCGGTGACGCCCGTGACGGCGACGAGCGGCGCGTCCGCACGGGGCCGGCCGTCGGGCGCCGCCCCCGGGACGAGCCCGGTGAGCGTGCGCGCGACGGGCTCGGGCGCCAGGTCCGGCTCGGTCGCGGTGCCGGGCGGGACGTCGGTGCGTGCGTCGCTCATCCGGGCAGTCTGTGGCCACCGCCGACCCGCCGCACCCGCACGCCCTCGCCCACCGGGACCTGGCTCCCCGATGCGGCCCCCGATCGGTGAGTGATGTCCCGGTCGGCGGGGTGGTGGGCGAGGGCGACACCCGCACACCCCCGCCGACCGGAACCTGGCTCACCGACCGGGCCCCCTGTTGGTGAGTGGTGTTCCGGTCGGCGGTGGTGGTCGGTGATGTCGACGCCGGCGCGCCCCCGCCGACCGGAACCTGGCTCACC
>Ga0160438_1000057_pt1 | contig 67097 bp, 61 predicted proteins | sample HID1975K_E0MG_FD_108203 | JGI IMG/M metagenome (GOLD analysis project Ga0160438, IMG submission 108203) | Enriched soil microbial communities from UW Madison campus, WI, USA - HID1975K_E0 MG | ecosystem: Environmental > Terrestrial > Soil > Unclassified | place: USA: Madison, Wisconsin...
CGGGTGAAGTCGCGCATCGACCGGTAGGGGTCGAGCGCGTCGTGCCCCTCGCCCGTCGTGCCGGCGGGGTCACGCCTCCGACGCGGCGTCGGGGTCCTCCTCCGGCTCGAACGTGGTCGGCTCATCCGTCGCGGTCGCCCCGACCCCGTCGTCGGACAGGTCGTCGGCGTCCGCGCCCGTCGTGGTGCCGTCGTCGGTCTCGCTCACGGGTGCCTCCTGCGTGCCCTCGTACGTCGTCGGTCCACCGCCAGCCTCCGACCCCCCCACCCACCCGCAACCCCACCGTCCCACCCTGGGTGTGCAGGGTTGGTAGCCGTCAGCACGACGAACCCTGCACACCGTGAGCGGGCTGACCGCCCACCCTCACTCCTGGCGCAGGTCCTCGGCGCGCACCGACCCGCGTGTGAGGGGCACCGTGGCCAGGGTGACGAGGAGGGCACCCACGGTCGTCGCGCCGATCAGCCCGACCGCGACCCTCGGGGCGATCGCGAAGTCCTGGTCGGCGTAGTGCGAGAGCGCGGCGGTCGTCACGGCACCGAGAGCCGCCGCCAGGAGGATCGTCGTGACGAGCGGGAGGAGGCCCTGCACCGCGCCGACCTGCCGCAGGAGCGTCGCCGGCACGCCGAGCGCGACGAGCCGCGCACGCGGACGCCGCTGCTCACGTGCCCGGTCCACCGTGGCCAGCCCGTACGCGAGCAGGGCCACGCCGATCCCCACGCCCATGAGCGTCCACGCCACGGTGCGTGTCGCGACGACCTCCTGGTAGTCGGACAGGTACGGGTTGTGGGCCTGCGCGCCGTACCGCACGGCGACGTCGTTCACCTGCGCACGGACCACGGCGCCCGCGTCCGCGACGACGAGGGCGGACGTCGGCTCTAGCCCTCGCTCCACGGCCAGCGCGACGGGGACGAAGACGTCGGCGTCTCCCGGCCACACCCAGGACCGTGCCGTCGCCGGCACGTCCTGCGTGATCGTGCTCACCAGGTCGACGGCACCCAGGGCACGACCACCCTCCCCCACCAGCTCGAGGGACGCGGGACGCTCGACGGCGACGACGTCGTACCCCGTGAGGTCGCTCTCGATCCATGCCGGGGAGTCGTCGCGGCAGCCGGTGACGACCATGCGGGCGGAGAGGCCGTCGCAGGTCCCGACGAACACCGTGAGCGTGCACGCCGGGGCAGGCTCGCCGGCCCCGCAGCCCGCAGGCCCCACGGAGTACTGCGGCACCACGGCACGCACACCAGCGACCTGCTCGACGTCCGCCTCGAGCGCCGGGCTGAGGTCGAGCCCCGTGAGGTGGATCGCCTGCGGGCCGGCCTCGATCTGCTGGATCGCGGCCCTGACGTGGGTGCGTCCCTCGAGGACGCCCACCATCCCTGCACCGCCGAGGACGACGTACACGGCCAGACCCAGGGCGACGACACGCCGTCCGATCGACACCGACTGGGTCTGGATGCCGCGGCCGGCGAGCGCGGGCGCGAGGCGTTGCGACCGTGCGAGCCTGCCGGCGACGGAGTACGACAGCAGCGGCGCGACGAGAGCGACGCCGAGCGCACCGCTGAGGACCCCGCCGAGCAGCACAGGCGCGGCCACCGGGTCGGTCGTGCCCGGCTCGACCGACAGCAGCAGGGCGAACGCGACCCCCGCCGGGACGAGGGGCACGAGCCGCCACCTGGACGGGGGACGCACGGCGGAGACCGCGTGGCCGGCACGCGCCCCACCGCCGAGGCGACGCAGCGGCGCGAGGGCCACGAGCAGCGACACGACCACGACCGCGAGGACGACGAGCGCGAGCCGTGCCGGGGCCAGGCCGATCGGCGCCTGGAGCTGGGCGCCCAGCACGAGCGTGGTCCCCGCGCGCAGCGCGAGGTACCCACCGATGCCGAGCAGCGCCCCGGTCCCGGCCGGCAGGAGGTTCTCGACGAGCGCGACGACGGCGACGTGCCGGTGGGGGACGCCGAGCAGCCGCAGCGACGCGAGGCGGCGGTCACGGACCTGCGACGACAACCGGCCCACCGTGAGGACGAGCGCCAGGACCGGCACCGCGAGCGCCTGCGAGAGGCTGACGAACGGTCCGCGGCGGGGGTCGACCGCCGTCGGGTCGGTCACCGGGTAGAACGCGTCCGGCAGTGACCAGGCGGTGGCCAGCACCGCGACGGCGACGGCGCACCCGCCGACGACGGACCACAGGCGCAGTCGCCCCCCGGCACGCACGAGCCGGGCGCCGAGGGCGACGAGCGCGCTCACGCGTGCTGCCCGGCCGCGGCGGAGGTGGTCGCTCGCGGGTCGCTGATCACACCGTCGCGCAGCTGGACGTCGCGCGCGGCCCAGGAGGCGACGGTGAGCTCGTGCGTGACCAGGACGACGGCAGCACCGGTCTGCCCGGCCGCGCGCACGAGCGCCTCCAGCACCACCTCGCCGGCGACGGTGTCGAGGGCCCCTGTCGGTTCGTCGGCGAGCACCGCGGCGGGTGAGTGGACCAGTGCGCGGGCGACGGCGGCGCGCTGCGACTGCCCGCCGGAGACCTCGTGCAGGCGCCGGTCGGCGAGGTCGGCGACACCGAGCAGGTCGAGCAGCTCGGTGGCGTGACGACGCGCCTGGGCCCGCTGTGTGCCGAGCAGGCGCAGCGGGAGCTCGACGTTCTCGACGACCGTCAGCTCGGGCACCAGGTCGCCGAACTGGAACACGAACCCGAGGTGGCGCAGCCGCAGCCGGGACCGCTCACGCTCGGCCAGGTGGTCGATCCGGCGGCCGAGCAGCTCGATCTCGCCGGCGTCGGGCCGCAGCAGGCCTGCCATGAGGTGCAGCAGCGTCGACTTCCCGGAGCCGGACGGCCCCATGAGGGCGACCACCTCACCGGCGTACACCTCCAGGTCGATGCCGCGCAGCACCTCCTGCCGGCCGTACCCGTGGCGCAGCCCGCGCACCCGCAGCACCGGTTCAGGCATCCCGCTCGTCCCCCAGCGTCGCTGCGATCCCGCTCCTGACGTCGGCCAGGCGAGCGACGGCGATCTCCATCCACCGCAGGTCCGCCTCGAGGTGCGCGGTCTCGAAGTCGCGCGAGAGACGGTCGATCGCGTCGCCGTCCAGGCGTCGGCTCGTCAGCGTCCGCATGCGGTCGAGGTAGACGGCGCGCTGCGCGTCGAGCACCATCTCCGCCGGGCGGCCGGCGGCGAGCGCGAGCACCACCTTGGTGAAGAGCTCGGCCGGGCGTCCGCCGGGCAGCTGCGGCGAGGCGAGCCACCGGTCGAGCTCGGCGACGCCGTCGTCGGTGATGGCGTACACCTTGCGGTCCGCGCCCTCACCCGGCTGCAGTCCGACGCCGTCCGTGAGCCCGTCGCGCTCGAGCCGGGCGAGGGTCGCGTAGACCTGGCCGAACCGCAGCTCGCGGTCCTGGCCGAGGAGGTCGTCGTAGCGGCGCTTGAGCGCGAAGCCGTGCGCCGGGCGTCCGTCGAGCAGCGCCAGAAGAGCCATGGGAACCGTCATGGTCGGCAGTACACCACGTGGATACACTCGGTGTATACCCCGAGTGTATGCACATTGACCCGCCGACGGACCGCGCTGGGCCCCGACGCCCAGGTCGTCGTCGGGCGCCGCCGGGTCGACGGCTCACGCGACGGTCAGCAGGGTCCCGGGCGGGACGTTCCCCCACAGCAGGTCGAGGACCTCGTCGCTCACCCGGATGCACCCGTTGGAGATCGGGCCCGTGCGCGCGAACGGGCTCGTGTGGATCGCGGTGGCCGACGTGCCCGTCCGGGTGTCGTACACGTCGATCGTCTCGCTCTGGCTCGACAGCAGCAGCACCCGCGGCGTGTACGTGCCGGGCTGCTCCCACTGCGACCCGACGACGAACTGCGGCACCGCCGGTGTCGGTGTCGCCGGCGCGCCCACGGCCTTCACGGGCACGGTGCTGGTCGTCGTGCCGTCGTCGATCGTCAGGGTCAGCGCCGCGAGGTCCAGGTGCAGCCGCCAGCTCGTCCCCGACGCCACGGTGTCGTCCGCGCGGATCCACACGCTGCGGCCGTTGACCTGCGCCACGTCCTGGCTGGGCAGCGTGCTGCGCGCCGCGACGAGCACACGCAGCCACCCGCCGCGCTGGTCGACCACCGGCAGCACGGTCGGCACGTCGAGCGTCTGCGCGGGGACCGTCGCGACCGGAGTCCCGTACATCGCGTCGTACCCGGCGGTGTCCCGCACGACGGTCGCGGTCTGCCACGTGCCGTCGCCGTCGCGACGCTGCTCCAGGCCGTCGGTCCCGGGCAGCCCGGGGACGAGGTTGCGGGGGTCGACGACGGGCAGCGCCGACAGGTCGACGGGCGCGAGCACCGGTGGCGCCGGCACCGCCGCCTTCGGGACGGCGACGGGGGTGCGCACGACGACGGGCGCGGCCGGCGGGTGCGTCGGCGCGCAGCCGGCGACGACCGTCGCGACGCCCGCCACGACGGCGACCAGCCCTGCCCGCACCCTGTTCGACACCCCACCATGGTGCGGGACGGCGGGAGCGGGCACCACGCGCCGCCCGCGCCCGTCCGCGAGGACGTCGGACGCGGCGCGCCCGCCGCCCTGCTCACCGTCCCGGTCGAGGTCGCGGCCTGGCTGATCGTGTGGAGCTTCGGCCTCGTCGGCGCGGCCCGCGCATCATGGGTCGATGGGGCGGAGCTGGGTCAGGGTGTCGGCGGCGGTCGTCGCGGTGGTCGCGGTGGGGGTCGCGACGCTGTGGGGGATCCAGGGGCGCCTGGTCCACCACCCCGACACGACGCCGGTGCCGCCCGCCGCCGAGGTGCTGCCGGGCGCGCGCGACGTCGTGCTCACGACCGACGACGGGCTGGAGCTGGGCGCCTGGTACCTGCCCGCCGCCGGCGGGTGCGACGCCGTGGTGCTCGTCGCGCAGGGCAACGGCGGCAGCCGTACCGGTCGTACCGACCTGGCCCGTGCGGTGCACGCGGAGGGGTTCGGCGTGATGCTGTTCGACTACCGCGGCTACGGCGGCAGCGCCGGCACCCCCACCGAGGCCGGGCTGGTGCGCGACGCCCGGGCGGCGCGCGCGCACCTCGTCGACGTGGAGGACGTCGCCCCGGACCGGCTCGTGTACCTCGGGGAGAGCCTCGGGGCCGCGGTGGTGACCACGCTCGCGGTGGAGCACCCGCCCGCGGCGCTCGTGCTGCGGTCGCCGTTCACGTCGCTCGCCGAGGCCGGACGCGTCGCCGTCGGGGTGCCCGTGGGCTGGCTGCTGCGGGACCGGTACGACGTGCTCACGCAGGTCGCGCACGCGTCCTCACCCGTCGCGGTGGTGCTCGGGACGCGGGACACGATCGTCCCGCCGGAGCAGAGCCGACAGGTGGCTGCGGCGGCGCGGGACGCCGGGCTCGACGTCGTCGAGCGCGAGGTCGACGGGGCGGGGCACAACGACCCGGTGCTCGCGCACGGCGCGGTCGTGGTCGGCGCCGTGGTCGAGGCTGCCCGGGCCGCGGAGCTCCGCGCCTGCGTCGGACCAGCCCGAGGCAGCTGATCACAGCCCGCTCCACCACGGCCGGTGGGCCGGGAGCCGATGGTGCGCTGAGCCGTGGCCTCAGGGGTACGAGCGTGCAGAACAGCTGTCGAGCACGCCGCCTCAGCCCACGCCCTCCGCCGCGAGCGCGTCGGTGAGCAGCCCCACCAGGGCGTCGAGCTGCACGTCCGTGGACGACGCCTCGTCGTCCACCGCCGCACCGTCCAGCGCCCGCGCGGCGAGCCCCGACTTGGCGTCGATGAGCTCGGCGATCCGGGCGTCGATGGTCTGCGCGGCGATGATGCGCCACGCGGTGACGGGCTCGTCCTGGCCGATGCGGTGGATCCGGTCGATCGCCTGCGTCTGCTCGGCGTCGGTCCACGACAGCTCGGCCAGCACCAGGTTCGAGGCGACCTGCAGGTTCAGCCCCACACCGGCGGCCAGCAGCGAGCACACCGCGATCGACACGTCGGGGTCGTCGACGAACGCGGTGACGTTCCGCTCGCGCACCTTGGGCGTCTGGTCGCCGCGGATCGAGGCGTACCGGATGCCACGGTCGGCGAAGGTCTGCTCGGCGGCGTCCATGACGTCGACGTGCTTGGCGAAGAACACGACCTTGCCGACGTTGCGGGCGAGCTGCGCGGCGTAGTCGGCCGCCAGCCCGGCCTTGGCCTGGCCGATGCGCCGGACCATCGTGAAGACGTTCTCGCCGCCCGCCTTCGAGCTCGAGTCCTTGAGCTCCGCCGCGGCCACCCGACGCGCGAGCTCGTGGTCGAGCCCGGCCCCGGCCGCGCCGCCGCGCGCCTGCACGGCGGACCGGTACCGCTCGACCAGCCGACGGGCGAGCACGACCTCGGCAGCGCGGATCGAGCGCCCGACAGCACCGTCGAGCTCGACCGGCAGGTCCGCCACCCGACGGGCCGGGATGTCCGCGACCACGTCGATCTTGCGGCGACGCACGATGCCCATGTCGATCACCGCGGTGCGCGCGGCGGCGGCGAAGCCCCGGTCCGCCGGGGTGAGCCCGGTCTCCTCGAGCGCCGCCATGAGCCGGCCCAGCGGCTTCGTGTCGTCGATCCAGCCGAGGTACTGCCAGATCGCCCGGAAGTCCTCGATGTCGTTGATCAGCGGGGTACCCGTCAGCGCCATCAGCAGGGGGCGGGCCGTGCGGGCACGGATCTGCTCGGACAGCGCGAGGACGTGCTGGGAGCGCTGGGACCCCTTGTTCTTGATGAAGTGCGCCTCGTCGACGACCATGCCGCGGAACCCGAGGTCACCGAGCCAGCCGACGTGCCGGTCCAGGATCTCGTAGTTCACGATCACGACGTCCGCGAACGCGTCGACCTGCTCACCGTCGCCGTGCACGACCGTGGCCTGCCGGAACGGCGTCCACATCCCGACCTCGTGCGCCCAGTTCGTCTTCACGACGTTGGGCGCGACGACCAGCAGCGGGTAGGCGTCGGCCGCCTGGGCGGCGAGCAGCGCCTGGGCCGTCTTGCCGAGCCCGGGCTCGTCCGCCAGCAGGAAGGTGCGGTGCCCGGCGGCCGCCGCCGCGACGACCTGCGCCTGGTGCGGCATCAGCTCCCGGCCGTGGGGGACGGGCACCGTGCGGGCCGCGGGGAGCGTCATGCAGGCGGGGGCGCCGGTGGCGGCCTCCTCGAAGGACCGGAACAGCGGCTCGAGCAGCTCCCACCCCGCGAGCCGGCGGGGGCGGGCGGCGGTCCGCTCGGCCGCGGCCGTGAAGTCCGGGGCGAGGAACGGGTTGGCGAGCCGGCGCGAGATCACCGACTGCGGCACCACCCGCTTCTCGGCGCCCGGGGCGGGGGCGGGCGGCGGGGTCGGCTCCGGCTCGTCGGGCGGCTCGAGGCCGCCGGCGCGCATGACGGTCGCCCTGTAGGCGCGGGCCGCGTCGGAGACCCGGGCGTCCTCGGCGAGCAGCTCCAGCAGCGACGTGTCCCGCGCGGCGGTCCTGGCCAGCTGCGTCGCGATGTCGTCGAGCCGCTTGAGCTGCTGCGTGCGGCGCGCCTGGGTCAGCTCGCCGTCGGCCATGGCCCGCGCCCGCTCCTCGCGCACGAGCAGCGCCACGACCTGGAACTTGGTGCGCACGCCGGACCGTGTCGGCTGCCGCTGGACCGCGTGGTCGATCTCGCGCGCGAGGCCTGCGAGCACGGGGACGATCCCCTTCTCGGTCGGTCGCGCGGCCGGGCGACGCTGCGCACCGGGCTCGGTGCGCGCGCGACCGGACCGACGTCGGCCTGGTCCTGCCACATCTCCTCCTTCGATGCCGTCGTCCCGCGACGACGGTGCAGCGCGCCGTGCCCCACGCGACCGGACCGGCCACCCGCGGCTCGTCCGTGCCGCCGACGACGCGGCTGAGAGCGCTCGGGACGAGCGCCGCCGCTCGGCGGGCCGCCCGGCTCGCACCGGCGACTCGTGGACGAGCACTGCGGGCGACACGCCGCCGGGCGCCTCCGTGAACCCGACACGGGGACGGCTCTGGCCCTGCTCCAGCACCGACGGACTTGCAGCGTACCGCCGAGGCCCTCGTTCGAGGACGACAACGGTGCGGATGTCACCGTCCGAGCGAGCGGCCTGCACGCCCCGCCGTGCGACGGACCGTGCCGAGCACTACGCCGAGCGGCGCGGCCGGCCCGAGGGCTCGCCTGCGCGGTGCCACCGCGCCAGTCGCCGCAGTCCCTCGTCGAGCGGCACGTCGGGATGCCAGCGCAGGTCGGCGTGCGTGCGGCGCTGGTCGAACCAGTGCGCGGTCGACAGCTGCTCCGCGAGGAACCGCGTCATCGGCGGCTCACCGTCGGCGCTGCGCAGCGGCAGGTGGTCCCACGCGGCCTCGACCACGGCACCCGCGCCCCGTGCGACCGCGCCGGGCACGCGGGACGTCGGCGGGGCCACCCCGACGGCGCCGCAGATGCCCGCGAGCAGCTCCGCGACGGTCCGCGGCTCGTCGTTGGTGACGACGTAGGCCTGGCCGCGCACGACGCCGTCGTCGTCGCCGAGCCGGTGCAGCGCCGCGACCAGCGCCGATGCCGCGTTGTCGAGGTACGTCGTGTCGATGAGGGCGGCGCCGTGGCCGAGCAGCGGGAGCCGCCCGGTGCGGGCCCGCGCCGCGATGCGGGCGACGAGCTGCTCGTCACCCGGCCCCCACACGAGGTGCGGCCGGACGGCGACGACCCGCAGGTCGCCGTCGGCGTCGAGGGCGAGGAGCTCGGCCTCGGCCTTGGTGCGTGCGTAGTGGCCGTGCGCGCGCAGCGGGTCGGCACGCGGGGCGTCGTCCCCGACGATCGCCGACCCCGTGTGCGCGACGGACGGCGACGACACGTGGACCACGTCCGTCGCGCCGTGCCGGGCGGCCGCGCCGAGCAGCGCACGCGTGCCGTCGACGTTGACGCGCCGGAAGTCGGCGGGGTCCCCGGTGAGCGACACCTTGGCCGCGAGGTGCACGACGGCGTCGACGCCGCGGACGGCACGGTCGACGTCGTCGGGGTCCGTCACCGAGCCCAGGACGTCGTGGACGCCCTCGACCCGGCTGGGCCGGCGCTGGAAGGTGCGGACGTCGTGCCCGGCGTCGCGGACGCGCGCGGCGGTCGCGCGGCCCAGCAGCCCGGACGCCCCCGTGACGAGGACCCTCACGGCCGGCCCATCCGCCCGCCGGCCAGCACCCTGCCGGCCCACGCCGCGAGCCGCGCGCGGTCGACCTTGGAGTTGTGGCGGACGTCGGTCGGCAGGTCGGGTACGACGAGCACGGCCGCGACGGCCCGTCCGACGGCGGAACGCACCGCTGCCGTGAGGCCGGGTGCCGCGAGCGCCGGGCGGCGCACACCCGCGTCCGTCTCGACGACGACGACGACCTGCTGGGTGCCGCGCGGCCCGACGCCGACGACGCCCGCGCGCCGCACCCCCGGCACGGACTGCGCACGCTGCTCCGGGCCGACGGGGGTGACGGGTCCGTCCGCGGTGAGCAGGACGTGCGCGAGGCGCCCCTCGACCCAGAGCCGGCCGTCGGCGTCGAGGTGCCCCACGTCGCCGGTCCGGTGCCACCGCGCGCCGGGCGCGACGTCGTCGACCGCGGCCCGCGACGCCTGCGCGAGCCCTGCCCCGTCGTCGTCCGGCGTGCCGCGCCGGCTCTCGCGGTCGGTCAGCCACAGCCGGTCGTAGTGGTCCTTGACGTGCGGCGCGGCGACGACGATCTCGCCGGTCGTGGCCGGGGTCGCGTCGAGGGGGCCGGCCGCGCGCCCGTCGGCGTCGAGCGCGCTGATCCGGACCGTCACGCCGGCGGCGGGCCGGCCGACGCACACGCCGCCCGGCTCCCCGCCTGTCCCGGCTGCCCGGATCTCCTCGAGGGTCACGTCGGTGAGCAGCAGACCCTCGGTCATGCCGTACGGCGTGTGCGGCACGGCGCCGGGCAGCAGGTCGCCGACGGCCGCGAGCAGCCCCTCACGCACCGGCGCACCCGCCGAGAGCAGGAGCCGGACGCGCGCGAGCGCCCGCTCGTCGTCCGCCGTGAGCCCGTCCGCCGTCGCGACGACGTTCGCGACGGCGGCCGGCGAGAGGAAGACCGCGGTCGCGTCGGCGGCGGCGACGGCGGCGGCGACCGCCCGGGCGGTGAGGGTCCGCGGCGCCGTGACGTCCATGTCGGGCGTGACCGAGCGGCAGCCGAGCGCGGGCCCGAGCAGCGCGAACGGCGCGAAACCCGCCACGAGGCCCGTCCCGACGCCCAGGCCGTACTGGCCGGCGAGCTCGTCACGCATCGCGGCGAGCTGCCCGTGCGTGTACGCGACACCCTTGGCGGGCCCGGTCGAGCCGGACGTGAACAGGATCGCCGCGAGGTCGTCCGGCTCCGGCTCGGGCGGCAGGCCGGCCCCGGCGCCGAGGTCCACGAGGTCGGGCAGGCTCCGCTCGACGCCGAGGGCCGCCGCGGTGGCCGGCGGCAGCGCGGTCGTCGACACGCGCCGCCCCGGCCAGCCGAGCGCGCGCGCCGCCGCCAGACCCCTGCGCTCCCCGACGACGACCGTCGGCTGCGCGCCCCGCACGGCACGCGTGAGCCCTCGCGCCCCGAGCCCGGCGTCCGCGACGACGACGACGGCGCCGATGCGCAGGCACGCGTAGAGCGTCGCGGTGAGGTCGGCACCGGGCGGGACGAGCAGCGAGACGCGGTCACCACGGCGGACGCCGGCCGCGTGCAGTCCCGCGGCGAGCTCGCGCACCCGGCGGGCGAGCAGCCGCCACGTGACGGTGCGGACGCCGCCGCCGGTGGACGGCGCCATCTCGACGAGTGCCGTCGAGTCGTCGTCGGCCAGCTCGTCGAGGCGGTGCCACAGCAGCGGCCGGTCGTCGCCGGGCGGCGCGGCGGTCGCGCGTCCCGCCGTGCCGGCCGCGCGGCGGTCCGCGAGCCACGTCGTCACGGCCCCCGCGACGTCGACGTCCTCGGCGACGAGGTGGCCCGCACCCTCGAAGCGGTGCACCTGCGCCCGCGGCAGGCGCCGCAGGAGGTCATCGAGGTGCTGCTCGCCGAACACCGGGTCGCGTGGTCCCCAGAGCACCAGCGCGGGGACGTCGAGGCCGCGGACGCCCTCGGCGACGCGGTCGAGCTCGCCCGCGCTCGCGTGGCCGGGCCCCGCGGGGATGTCGGCGACGAACGCGCCGATCCCGGACCGGCGCGCCGGCGTGCGGTACGGCGCCCGGTAGGCGTCCCTGACGGCGTCGGGCAGCGGCGGGTGCGCGAGCGCGAGCGTCGTGGCGAGGAACGCGGGCGTCGCGACGGTCGACGGTCCGAGCGCACCCAGCGCGAGCCGCAGCGGCAGCGGGACCGGCCGGCCCGCAGGCTGGTGCACCGCCGTGTTGAGCAGCACCACACCCGCGAGCACGTCGCGGTGGTCGACGGCCCAGCCGAGCGAGACGACACCGCCCCAGTCGTGCCCGACCGTGACGACGGGCCCGTCCAGCGCGAGCGCGTCCGTGAGGTCGGCGAGGTCACGCACGCGGCGGCGCAGGGTCCGGTGCGTCCCGGTGCGCTCGGAGAAGCCCATGTCGAGCTGGTCGACGGCGACGACGCGCCACGCGTCCGTGGGGCCGGCGTCGGTGCCGGTGTCCGTGTCGGCGAGCGAGGCGGCGGCGAGGTCGCGCCACAGGTAGGACCACGTCGGGTTGCCGTGCACGCACAGCAGGGTCCCGACAGGCGTGACACCACGCTCGGCGAGGAGCGGTCCGGTGTCGAGCACGTGCCACGTGCGGGTCAGGGCGGGGTCCTCACCGCCGGCACCGACCAGCCCGTGCGCCCCGAGCAGCGGTGTCTCGGGTGAGGCCACGAGGCGCGACCAGGCGGGGTCGAGACCCCGCAGACCGGCCGGGGGGATCTCGGCGGGCGCGGTCGTCGGCGCGGGCAGCCGGCCGACCGGACCCGTCGCGGCACCTGTCACCAGGCGAGCTCCAGCATCGCCGTGTTGATGCCGGAGCCCACGCCCATGAGCAGGACCCGGTCGCCCGGCGAGAGGCTCGACGCCTCGTGCGCGAGCGTGATCGGGATCGACGCCGGCCCGACGTTCCCGAAGCGCGGGTAGGTCAGCGGCACGCGGGACCGGTCGAGCTTGGCCGCCTTGATGATCGCGTCGGTGTGGACGTCGGAGACCTGGTGCATCACGTACCGGTCCATCGCCGACCAGTCGAAGTGCTGGCGGGCCTCCTTCCACGCGGCCATGACGAGCTGCATGCCGCCCTTGAGCAGGCCCTTCGCGTCCGTGTACATGCCGTTCACACCGCCGAGGCACAGGTCGTTGAACTGCGTCGCGGCACGCGTCACGCCCCCGAGCAGGCGGTGGCCGGACGGGTGCGCGTCGGCACGTCCCAGGACGGCGGCCGCGGCACCCGAACCGAGGGTGAGCGTCGGGAACTCGCGCATGAAGTCGGCACGGCTCGTCCCCTCGCGGCACAGCCGCGCGACGGTGTTGTGCTGGACCTCGTCGGCGTCCTCGCCGTCCACGACGAGCGCGTACTCGACCTGCCCCGCGTCGATGAGCTGGGCGGCGAGGCTCATGCCGTTGACGAAGCCGAGGCACGCGTTCGCGATGTCGAAGTTCACGGCCGACGACGGCAGGGCCAGCCCGTGGTGCATGCGCACCGCGACGGACGGCTCGAGGTGCGGGCGCGTGACCGACGTGTTGATGAGCAGGCCGACGCGCCCGCGGTCGACGCCCGCCTCGGCGAGCGCCTTCTCCCCCGCCTCGATGGTCGCGGAGTCGAAGCCCTGCCCCTCGGCCCAGTTGCGGCGCTCGTGGACGCCCGCGATGCGTTCGAGCAGGCCCGTGGGCAGGTGCAGCCGCTCCAGGACGGGCCGGAGGCGGCCGTCGAGCTCCGCGGACGTCGTCACGCGGTCGGGTGTGACCGTCGCCAGGGACAGCAGAGCCGCGTTGCGGTACATCGATGTCGCGTTGCCGCCCACTCGCACGCCCCTCGGTTCGGAGACCCCATCCTCTCCCGCGAGGTGCGGGCGTGCACGGGATGGCCCGCTCGGTACTCTCCTGTGCGTGACCACTCCCCCCGTCGTGACGTCGGACGCCGGCACGACGCGCGTCCGGGGCCGGTGAGCCCGGTGGCCAGGTTCTACGCCCCTGCCGTCACGGCGTTCGACGCCGACGGCGAGCTCGACCGCGAGGGCAACGTCGCCGTCTGGGACCACGTCCTGGGTGGCGGGGTCGACGGCATCGTCCTCATGGGCAGCACCGGCGAGTTCTTCGCGATGCGGCCCGAGCAGAAGCGGGAGCTCGTCGACCTCGCCGTCGAGCACGTCCCGGCGCGCGGGGAGCTGGTCGTGGGGACGGCGTGCCTGCGCGCGGACGAGACCGTCGAGCTCAGCCGCTACGCGCTCGACGCCGGAGCGCACGCCGTCATCGTCATCAGCCCGTACTACTTCGCGCTCAGCGACGCGAGCGTCGAGGCCTACTTCTCCGAGGTGGCCGGGCAGGTCGACGGCGACGTGTACCTGTACAACTTCCCGGCGCGCACCGGGTACGACCTCAGCCCCGAGGTGACGCGCAACCTGCTGCGCCGGCACCCGAACATCGTGGGCTACAAGGACACCGTGTTCGAGGTCGGCCACACGCGCCGGCTGCTCACCGAGCTGGCGCCGGAGTTCCCCGACTTCCGGGTGCTCGCGGGCTTCGACGAGAACCTGCACCACGTGGTCACCTCGGGCGGGGCCGGGGCCATCGGCGGCCTGGCGAACCTCTACCCGGAGATCTGCGCGGCGTACGCACGCGCGGTCGACGGTGGCGACGCCGCCGCGATCGCCGTCCAGCAGCGTCGGGTCGACCGGCTCATGGACCTGTACGCGCTGGGGGTGCCGTTCTTCCCGCTGCTCAAGGAGGGCATGGTGCGCCGCGGCGTGGGCCTGCAGCGTCACTCGACGTTCCCGCACCTGCCCGCGACGCCCGAGCAGGCGGCCGCCGTCGCCGAGCTCATGGCGGCCGTCGAGGCGATGCCGGCGTGACCGGCGGTGCGGCCGTGACCTGGGAGTCGTTCCTCGAGCCGCACGACGGCATCTACGCCGTGCGCACGCAGGCGCCGGGGCCGCAAGGGCGCCTGCCGCTGACGCCCGGGCTGCTGCGCGACTCGCCGAGCGGCGACGTCTTCGGGATGACCCAGAACGCGGGCATGGGGTGGCCGCGGGCCAACATGCTGGGGCCGCAGGTCATGATCGTCTCGACCGCCGGCGGGCTGCGGTCCGAGGACGGCCGCCCGATCGCGCTGGGCCTGCACTCGGGCCACTTCGAGCTGCACGACCAGGTGCGGGCCGCGGCGGAGACCATCGCCGCCGACGGCGGGCTGCCGTTCGCCGCGTACGTCAGCGACCAGTGCGACGGCCGCTCGCAGGGGACGACCGGCATGTTCGACTCCCTGCCGTACCGCAACGACGCCGCCGTCGTGATGCGGCGCCTCATCCGGTCGCTACCCACGCGGTCGGCCGTCATGGGCGTCGCGACCTGCGACAAGGGGCTGCCGGCGACGTTGATGGCGCTCGCGTCGCAGCACGACCTGCCGACCGTCCTCGTGCCCGGCGGCGTCACCCTGCCCCCGGCGCACGGCGAGGACCTCGCGCGCGTGCAGACCCTCGGTGCGCGGTACGCCAACGACGAGCTGTCGCTCGAGGACGCCGCCGAGCTGGGCTGCCGCGCGTGCGCGTCGCCGGGTGGGGGCTGCCACTTCCTGGGGACCGCGGCCACGAGCCAGGTGGTCGCCGAGGCGCTCGGACTGGCGCTGCCGCACTCGGCGCTGGCGCCGTCGGGCGAGCCGGTGTGGGCGGAGGTGGCGCGGCAGTCGGCGCGCGCCGTGCTCCGGCAGCGGGAGCTGGGGATCACGACGAAGGACGTGCTCACGGACCAGGCCGTCGAGAACGCCATGGCCGTGCACGCCGCCATCGGCGGCTCGACGAACCTGCTGCTGCACATCCCGGCGATCGCGCACGCCGCCGGGCTGCGACGGCCCACCGTGGACGACTGGGTGCGGGTCAACAGGGCGGTGCCGCGGATCGTGAGCGTGCTGCCGAACGGGCCGGTGCACCACCCGACCGTGCGCATGTTCCTGGCCGGGGGTGCACCGGAGGTGATGCTGCACCTGCGGGACCTCGGCCTGCTGCACCTCGACGTGCTGACGGCCACGGGCGAGCCGCTGGGCACGGTCCTGGACTGGTGGGAGCGCTCGGAGCGGCGGGCGCGGATGAAGCAGGCCCTGCTCGACCAGCAGGGCGTCGACGCCGACGACGTCGTCATGTCCCCGGCGCGGGCGCGTGAGCGAGGGCTGACGCCGACCGCCACGTTCCCGGTCGGCAACCTCGCGCCCGAGGGCTCGGTCGTGAAGTCCACCGCGATCGACCCGAGCCGTGTCCACGACGGCGTGTTCCACCACGTGGGGCCGGCGCGCGTGTTCACCTCGGAGGCCGACGCGATCGGTGCGATCAAGGCGCAGGCCGTGCACCCGGGCGACGTCATGGTGATGGCGGGCATCGGACCGCTGGGCACGGGCATGGAGGAGACGTTCCAGGTCACGTCCGCGCTGAAGTACCTCAGCTACGGCAAGGAGATCTCGCTCCTCACCGACGCACGGTTCTCCGGCGTCTCGACGGGCGCGTGCATCGGGCACGTCGGGCCGGAGGCGCTGGCAGGCGGGCCGATCGGCAGGCTGCGCGACGGCGACCTGGTGGAGATCCGGATCGACGTCGTCGGCCTGGAGGGCACGATCGACTTCGTCGGCGACGCCACGGGACGCGTCACACCGCAGGACGGCGCCCGCGTCCTGGCGGCACGCCGCCCGCACCCCGGTCTGGCCCCGCACACCGAGCTGCCCGACGACACCCGGCTGTGGGCGGCGCTGCAGGCCGTGAGCGGCGGGACGTGGCACGGGTGCGTGTACGACACCGACCGGATCGTGGAGGTGCTGCGCGCGGGGGTGGAGGCGCTGGACCGGAACGACGGGTAGGCAAGGGAGCGCTCGACCGCTCGCTGACCACTCGCTGACCACGAGGGCTTCGAGTCGCCATGGGCGGGCACATCACACCCAAGGGTCAGTACGTCCGCATCGACCACACCCGCCGCTGGCAGGTCGAACGCACGAGCTCCTGGCACAACCGCGGATCTCGCGCACTGCACGTCGTCACCGACCGCGTCGGCGCCGTCCAGGACGCCTGGGTCGCCCTCGCGAACGCGATCATCATCCGCCGCCTGATCCGCACCGCTTGGACCACCCACCGCTGGGACACCAGACCACGGCGCCGGCCATGACCTATCCGCGCGATCTCTAGCTTCCGGGCGCGGTCCGGGTGGATGGAAGCGACCCGGCGGGCAGGCGTAGAGGGGACGACGATTCACGACCTGCGGCACACGGCGGCGTCGCTGCTCATCGCGGCGGGCGAGGACGTGAAGGCGGTGCAGGTGATCCTGGGGCACTCGACCGCGACGATGACGATGGACCTGTACGGGCACCTCTTCAGCGAGGCCACATGGCAGGCGATGGAGCGGTTGCGGGTGATTCGGCTGATGCAAGCGCCGCGGGCGATCGAGCCTCCGTCCACCGGTCCCTCCGGACAGAAGGGCTGAACGGTGCTCCGCTCGTCGACGTCGTGCTCGTCGTCGTCATCGTCATCGTCATCGTCGTCGTCATCGGCAGTTGCAGCAGCTCCACCCGGCTCCTTCTGGACGTCGCTACGCCGCTGACGTTGGGTCTGGCGACCGCGGTCCACGTGTCTTCCTGTCCGACACGCTGCGAGTCCGTCGTCAGTGATGGGTGTCAAAACCATGGCGAAAGTGCCATACTTTTGACATGCCCCGCAGAGGCCGACCTCTCTCACGTGACGCCCTGCTCGAGCTCGCCGAAGCCCAGAACGGCCTGGTCACCCGCCAACAGGCCATCGCCGAGCTTGAGATAGATCCCACTGCGTTCGACGCGCTCGTCGCTCGCGATCGGCTCGAGCGCGTCGCCCGGGGCATCTACCGATACCCCCGCGTCCCGGGTATCGAGTACGAGGGCTACCAGGTGGCACTGCTACGCACTGGTGATGCAGATGCGGCCCTGAGTCACGAGACGGCCCTCGCAGTTCACGACATCAGCGATGTGAACCCCTCGCGCTACCACGTCACGATCCCGCGCGCGCACCGCATCCGCCGCAGCGACAACGACCGGTACGTCATCCATGTGCAGCGGCTACCGGCCCGCCACGTCACATGGTGGCAGCAGATGCCGATCGTCACCCCCGCAGCAGCCATCGAACAGTGCTTGGTGTACGGCATGCCCACCTACCTCCTGCGCCAGGCCCTTGACCGGGGTGCCCGCACCGGAGCAGTCCCACGAGCCGACCTGACCCGCCTCACCGAAGCACTGGAGCGACGTGCCTGAACCCAGCCGCCCTGCGCGTCCACTGTCCGAGCTCAAGCCCAAGGCGCGCCCACCCGCCTCTGTGTCGATCCTGTCGCAATGGATCAACCACGCCGAGCGCACGCTCGGCGTACCCGCCGGCGGCGGACGGATGGGCTGGCTCGTCGCATCCACGATCGTCATCGCCGCCCTGCAACGCGCCGTCGACGCAACCGGAACACCAACCTTCTTGCTCAAGGGCGGAACGCTCCTCCAACACCGGCTCGGCATGAGCGCGCGCGCGACGAGCGACATCGACGGGCTCGTCCGCGGAGACACTGACGAGTTCCTCGTCGCCCTCGACCAAGCCCTCTCCGAGCCGTGGGGGCCGATCACACTCACGCGCTCCGAGGTCGAGGTCGTCAAGACGCCGACTCGAGTGATCCAGCCGCGCCGCCTGTACGTCCACGTGAGCCTCCGTGGTCAGCCGTGGCGGAAGGTCCAGATCGAACTCGCTCCGGACGAGGGCGGCGCCGGGGACTCGCCCGAGACCGTCATCGCCCCTGACCTGGCCGGCTTTGGGCTCGCGGGCCCGGATGAGCTCGCCGCCCTGGCCATGCGCTATCAGATCGCCCAGAAGATCCACGCCTGCACCGACCCTCACGACCCTCCGACATGGGTGAACGATCGTCCGCGCGACATCGTTGACCTGATCCTGCTCCGCGAGCTGATCACTGCCGAAGGCGCACCGAGCCTCACCGAGATCTCCGAGGCGACCCGCGCCGTGTTCGAGGCCCGTGCAGCAGACGCGCGCAAGCTGAAGCGAACACCACGCTCGTGGCCAGCGGTCGCAATCGCGCACCCTCACTGGCCCGATGACTACGCCCGGGCCGCCCAGGACGGTGGCGTTGCGCTCCAACTCGACGAGGCCGTCGCCCTCGTGAACGCCTGGCTCGTGGAGATCGCCGCCTCGGAGCAGTAGTTGACCGTCAGACACGGTCCGCGGCCGGACGCATCCGAGCGCACGGCAGACCGGACCGCCCGCCGGCGTCCGGCCACGTCCTTGACAGGACGTCCACGTCCTGAGACAAGTCGCTGACCATACGCTGACCACGAGCCCCACATCGGCCCCGACGCCCGGGTCCCCGAAACTGACCCTGAACTGCAACAACACCTCTGTGCGCCTGGGCAGATTCGAACTGCCGACACCCGCTTTAGGAGAGCGGTGCTCTATCCCCTGAGCTACAGGCGCGTGGGCTCGACGCGAGTCGCGGTCGTCCACCCGGACGGTTCGCCATCCGGGGCGGCGGTCGCGTCGTGCTGATCCCTTGCGACGTCGGACGGAACCCGCAGACTCCGTCGACGCGGGTCAAGGGTAGCGGGCTGTGCCCGCGGGACGCGCCAGGAGAACGCCGCGGGACGCTGCCACGGCCCGCGCGACCAGCCCTCGATGTCCACGCGCGCCACGTCCGCAGCAGCGTCCGACGTTCACCACCAGGCGACCGCCGACGGGTGGTTCGCCCACAGCACCGCCTCGACCGCCGTCTCATGGTCGTCGGCACGCGTGGCGCCGTGGCGGCGCTCATCGAGGAGCGCCGCGCGCCACTCTCCGAACCCGATGACACGTCGGGCGACTCCCGCTTGCTGCGCGACCTCGAAGGGCTGCAGCACCAACGGGTCTCGCGCCCTGATCCGCGCCGCGGTCTGGCCCTGTCGCACGTGCGTGAGCGTCACGTACCGACTGCTGCCCGACCGACTTGCCTTGACGGGGCGTGCCATACCCCACACGGCGATGGGGTACGTCCGGCGTTCGGGTCGGCGCAGCTCGTCGACGAGCTCGCAGGCCCGCGCGTTGCGATTCACGTGCCAGCAGAAGTCACCCCAGCCGATCTCCTCGAGGTCGGCATACCGAGCGCGGAATCTCTCCTGAGCGCCGGGCTGGCCGGAGAAGTCCTCCAGGAGCTGCACGATGCGTCGTGCGGCGCTCAGGACAGGGCCGGCACCGGCCTCGAGGTGCGGGGCGAGCTGACGGACGCCCGGCCGCGGGTCGTGGGCCTGAGGCATCGCGGACAGCGGCATCCGCAGTTGGTAGACCTCCCCGCGCTTCGTCACGATCCCCGGGAAGTCGTGCGTCAGATCACCCGCTCGCCGGTCGAAGTCGTACCGGCAGGTAGGTGCGTGCTCGCTCCCGCGATGCCGCAGCCTGAAGTGCAGGCGCACGTCGAAGGTGAGGCCTGTTCGCGAGTGGATCCTGGTGTGAGCAGCCTGCCAGGTCGCGTCGACTCCGCAGTCAGCACACTGCAGACCGTCCCGATCGACGAGCGCTGGGTCGCGCTCCACCTGCTCCGGCGTCCATCTCCGTCCGCCCCTGTCCCTGACGACGGGGATCGACGGTCGCCACACGTGTTCCGCCATCTGCCGACTACCTCCTCGAGCGCCGCGCTGCGCCTCTGCACCTCGATCGCTACCTACCCGGGGGCGAGACCAGGTCCCACACCATCGCGGCCGTCCGTCGCGACCCGGTGCCACCTCACAGATGTCACCGATCGACCCCCCGAGGCCGGACAGGTGGCGGCGCCCGTTGGCGTCGGCCACCGCGGGGAGCCGCGTCGCCCCCGGGGGCCGACGCGGGTCTCACCGCACACCCCAGCGTGGCAGGCGCGGTGCCGGGCATCCATCACGCCTCGCGGCATGTCACCCGCAGCGCGCGTTCACCTGCCCGGAGCCGGCTCGCCGTCGCCGATCGCGTCCGGTCGTGGCGTCACCGCGAGATGGACGACGGCACCGAGACCGGGCAGCAGCAGGATGACGAGGAGCCAGCCGACGCTGCGGCTCGTGGACCTCGCGGCCGCACGCCACCGCAGCAGCGACACGATCGTCAGCGGCAGCACGAGCAGGACGACTAACGGCCAGAGCACGTCGTAGGCCGCCGGCACCGTGAGGCTCCCCACGGCGTACCGAGGCGCGGACTCATCGAAGTGCGAAGCGTTGTTGCCGGGTTCCGACAACAACGCTTCACGCTCTCCGCGCGGCCGGATCGCCGAGCTCGGCGAGCGCCTCGAACCTGTCGCGCGCGTTCGACGTCACGCCGCGCACACGGTCACGAGGCTTCTCGACGTCGAGGTTCGGCACCGCCGTTCCGGCGGCCGCCGGCGAGAGCGCGAGGGCCGCGCCGACCGTCGCGACGGCGACGCACCTGCGGACCCGCGGTGTCCATCAGCAGCTCCCCTCCGCGGGGCGACGGGCCACGCCGCACGGTCACGTCCTCGTGCTCGTCCTCGTGCTCATCGCCGTGGCACCAGGTCCCAGATGACGACGCTGTGGCTGACGCCGCCCGGCCGGACCGTGAACAGCCACCCCACGACCTGTCCGCGCCGGTTGACGTCCACCGCCCAGCCGCCGGTCGCCTGCTCACCGCCGACCCGCAGGCCGAGCGGGACGGGCACGGTCATCACCCACATCACCGGGAGCGGTGACGTGATCCCGGACGCCCCGACCACGACGTCGAGGTCGTGGACGGCGTTGGCGACCCCGTCCTCGCTCCCCAGCCCGGGGAGCACCGCCGCGACACCGCGCCGGTCGGACCGGACGGGCGCGTTCAGGTAGGTCCCGGCGGTCCCGACGACCACGCCGTGCGCGTTCACGTCGGCCACCCGCAGGTCGAACCTGTCGTTCCTGTCGACGTCCCGCAGCCGCCGCCCGTCCTCCCACAGGACGACGGCGCCCGAGACCTCCCCCACCACGTCACCGCTGTCGGTGATCCGGTCCACGGTCACCCAGGCGTCGGCCGGGGCCGGCAGCTCGGTCGCGACGTCGTCACGCCAGACGTAGCCCCGGGTCCTGCCGTCGGGCAGGGTGACGGTGCCGGCGACGTCGCCCCTGCTGTTGATCGCGTGGGTCGTCGCGGCCGCGACGGGCCGTCCGCCGGGCGTCTGGAGCTCGGTGACGACGCCGTCCTGCCACGTCGCCAGGTGCGCCGCCTCGCGGGTGGCGACGACGTGGACCCCGACGACGACCCCGTGGTCGTTGATCCCGTTGACGCTCGTCCACTCGCCGGGGGCGCCGACCGGCACGACCGTCCCGTCCGGCTGCCACACGATCGCCCGCGACGTGCCTGCCCAGAAGTGGTTGAGCACGAGGACCTGCCCCCGCTCGTTGACGTCGACGACCGAGGCCCAGCCGGCGTCCCGCGACGGGAGCAGCTCGGTGCCCCCGTCCCGCCACCGGAACGGCCGTTCCACGTCGTCGACCCGGGTGGTCCCGACGACCACGCCGGAGTCCGTCAGCACCGACGGCATCGGCACGCCCGGGACGTCGAGCCGCACCGGGGTGCCGTAGGGGCGCTGGCGCGCCAGCTCGTACAACCGCTCCTTGGTCAGGGCGGGCGGGGACGACGACGCGGCCGCGCCGGGGAGGGCGACGAGCGCGAGCATCGCGACCGCCGCGACGACCACGGCGCGACACCTCACGGCTGCGGCACCAGGTCCCACACCGCCGCCGACGTCCGTCGTGACCCGTTCGGCAGCTCGTGGACCAGCTCCCCGACGATGCGGCCGCCGGAGCTGACGTCCCGGGGCTCGCCGGTCAGGGCGGGCGTCCCGCCCACGGGCGTCAGCCCCAGGGGGACGGGCAGCTCGGCCACCCAGACCACCGGCATGTACCGCCCCCATCGGGTACGGGGCGCGATGCCGACCACGAGGCCGTTCGGCGACACGTCGCGGACGTAGCCGACCGAGCCACCGAGGCCGGGCATGCGGCGGACTCCGTGCGCGTCAGCGACCGCCGGGAACCTCAGGGACCTGTCCGACTCCACCGGCAGTGTGCCGGTGACCGCACCGCGGTCGTCGATCAGCAACGGCTCGAACCCCGCCCTCGCCGGGTCGAGCTGCCGCACGGTCCCGTCCGGCTCCCACACCACCGGCCCGAGCGCGTCGTGCGTGACGAGCACCTGACCTCCCGCGTTGACGCCCAGCGCCTGGGACTGCGCGCCGTCGGGCGTGTCGAGGTACCGCATCCCACCGTCCTGCCACACGAACGCCTGCCACTGCGCACCCGTCCAGCTCGAGCCGACGACCTGGCCTGCGTCGTTGATCCCGTGGCTGGGCGCGACCTTCGTCTCACGCCGGGACGGGTCGAGCCGCTGCACCTCCCCGTCCCTCACGATGTAGGCACGCTGGAAGAGGGTGCCGACGACCACACCGTGCCGGTTCATCCAGCCGCCCGTACCTGCGGAGCTGAAGGGCAGGGTCAGGACGGTGCCGTCCGGCTCCCACAGGTCGTAGTCCCCGGACGACAACGGGGCGACGAGGACCCGACCGGCGTCGCTGACGGCCACGGGCCGGCCTTCGCGATTCAGCTCCTCGACCCGCCCGTCCTGCCAGCGGAACGGCGTACGCCGGTGCCAGGTCGGGGAGAGCACGTGCGTGCTGTACCCGGCGACGATCCCCGTCTCCGACACCGCCGTCGCGGAGCTGCCGCCGCCCGTGAAGCCCAGCTGCACCGGGGCGGGGTACGTGACGTCCGCCACCGCGTCGCGCAGGTCGTCGAGACCCGGCGGCGCCGCCACCGCGGACGTCGCCCCCACCAGCATCCCGCACATGGCGAGCACGAGCCCGCGCCGGCCCCGTCGCGTCCACCGTCCGCGCGTCACGCCGCACCCCGTACCAGGGCGGCCGCGACCGCTCCCGTCCTCCGTCGTCCGCCGACCATACGACCGCCCCCTCGACGCCCCGGCGACGACCGGCTGCGCCCCCGTCACCCGCTAGGGTGGCAGCGAGCCTGAGCCGGCATCAAGGACCGGACGACCGGGCGCCCTTTCGGGCAGGCCCGTCGCCGTGCCCGTCGGCGTCGGGCCGCCGGCTCCCACAGCACGGCGTGCCTGATCCCCGCGTCGCTCCCCCAGGAGTCCCCAGGAGTGCCAGCAGCCCCAGGAGAGCCAGGAGAGCCAGGCCGGTGCTGGTCGAGCACGGTCATCGGCACGGTCCTCGTGGCCGAGGCTCCCGGATGCACGTACGAGTCGGACGATGCCCAGGTCTCGCACCGACGCTACGGTGCGAGAACCACCGGCCGACCACCCGAGGAGCAGGCCATGGACCCCCACCCCAGCGGCCCCGGCGAGCACCCGCGCCCGGCCCGCCCGTTCACGGTCGGCCCCGCGCGTCGCGTGCTCGACCGGCTGATGGTCCCCCTCGTCCGTCGCGGCCTCGTCCCGCACACGTACCTGCTGACGACGACGGGCCGCACGTCCGGGCTGCCGCGCACGGTGCCGGTCACGCTCGTCGAGCGCGACGGGCGCCGCTGGCTGGTCGCGCCGTACGGACCGGTGTCGTGGGTGCACAACGCCCGCGCGGCAGGCCGCGTCCACCTGCGTCGCGGGCACGTGGCCCAGGAGTGCGCGGTCCGCGAGGTCGGCCCGCAGGAGGCAGGCCCGGTGCTCAAGGCGTACCTCGCGATCACCGGTCCCCCGCGCCGCTGGTTCGAGGCCGACAAGGACGCCCCGGTCGAGGATTTCGTCGCCGAGGCCCCCGCCCACCCCGTCTTCGAGCTCGTCCCCCTGCGGGACTGATACCTGCTACGCAGGGACGGCCAGGGGCTGCTGCTCGACCCGGGCGAGGGTACGCAGCGGCAGATGGTCCTCGCGGGCGTCCCTGCGTCGGCGGTGACGCGCATCGGCCTGACGCACGTGCACGGCGGCCACTGCTACGGCCTGCCGGGCGTGACCGGCTCGCAGCGGCGGGCGTCAGCGGTCCCGACGTGGGCCGGCTCGCGCGCGAAGGGAGGCTCGACGGCGTGCGAGTCGAGGACGTCAGCGTGCCGCGCCGGACGTGAAGCCGCTGCGCGTCGAGGCGGAGTCGGCGGCGCGCACGTCGTCCGCGTGAGCTGCTGCGGTGCGCGCGGCGTGCGCCGTCAGCTGCGCGGCACCTCCCACAGCAGGGCGCGCATGTTGAAGCTCAGGCTGCCGCCCGGGTCTCGCCGCTGGACGTACCCGACGGCCCGCCCGTGCTCGTCGACGTCGAGCGCGACGCTGTTGACGGGCTCCTCGTCGTCGACCCACCCGCTCAGCGGGACGGCGACACCCCGCACCCACGCCACGGCGTGCCCGTACGCGGCGGTGAGGCCGGTCGTCGTCGTGCCGACGGCCGTGCCACGGTCGTTGACCGCGTAGGCCGTCCCGGACGGGCCGCCCAGGGTGGGCAGGAGCGTGAGGCCGCGGCGGTCCGCGAGCGCGGCGTGCAGCACGACCTGCTGGTCCCCGACGGTGCCGACGGCGACACCGCGGTCGTTGAGGTCGTAGAAGCTCTGGCGGGGCGCGTCGCCGGCGACGAGGTAGCGCACGCGTCCGTCGTGCCAGAGGACGGCCCGCGTCCGGGTTCCCTCGCGCACGGCCCCGAGGACGTCGCCCCGCTCGTTGACCGCGTCGCCGTACGACGCGGTGGCACCGGCGGGAAGGGGCAGCGCGGTGGCGACGCCGTCGCGCCAGACGACCGCGCGCGGGCCGTCGCCGGACGTGACCGTGCCCGCGACGTCGCCGCGTTCGTTGAGCGCACCGGACCCCCCGAGCCGGCTCTCGCCGTCGCCGTCGTCGAGGAGGGTGAGGGTGCCGTCCTGCCAGACGGCGGCGTGCGCGTCGCCGGTGGTCGCGTCGTACAGGTCGAGCGCGACGCGCCCGTGGTCGTCGAGGTCCGAGGCGTACACGTCCCCGGTGGTGGGCGAGGCGGCGGACGTCAGGTCGACGACGGTGCCGTCGGGCTGCCACAGGACGACGCCCGACGACCCGTCCTCGAGGTACGTCTGGACGAGCACCTGCCCGTCGGCGTTGACGTCCACGGAGCTGCTGTCGACGGCCGGCTCCGTCAGGACGTCCGCGACGCCGTCCTCCCAGCGGAAGGCACGCACCCCGCCCTCGTCGGTGTAGGCGACGCCGACGACGACGCCGGACTCGCTGATGCGGTGCGCCGCCGCACCGCGGCCGGGCACCTGCAGGTCGACGGGTTCGACCGTGCCGGCCCGCACGTCGTCGAGCCGTGCGGTCGGCGCGGGCACCGCCGACGCGGGTGCCGCGACGAGCACCGCCACGACGGCGGTGGCGGCCGCGGCCGTCACCGCCCGGGTGCGCCCTCGAACCCGTGAACCGTCCATGTGTCGTCCCCCTAGGTCGACCGGCCGGCCGCCTCAGCGACGCGGCACCAGCTCCCACAGCACGGCGCGCTGCGTGACGTCGGACGGGCCGGGGCCGGTGACGGGCTGCACGTGCCCGACCACCTGGCCGCGGTCGTTGATGTCGAAGGCCATGCCACCACGCACGACGACGCCGGGCACGTGCTGGCCGAGGGGCACGGGCACCCCGAGGACCCACGCGACGGGGTGCGGCGTCGTGTCACCGCGGCGCTCGGCCCAGCCGACGACGACCCCGAGGTCGTTGAGCGCGCTGGTGCCGCCCGACCGGCCGCCGAGCGTGGGCAGGCGGGTGCTGCCGCGGCGGTCGGCGACGATCCCGCGCGAGGTGCCGTCGCCCGTCGGGACGTTGCCGGCGACGACCCCCCGGTCGTTGACGTCGACGAGGTACCCGGCCTGCAGGTCGAGGAACCGGAGCGGGCCGTCCTCCCAGACGACGTGCCCGCTGCGGCCCACGGGGTCGTCGATCTGCCCGACGACCACGCCGCGGCGCGTGATCGCGGCGGCGTACGCGTCGGCGGCGGCCGGTGCGGGCAGCACGGTCATGACGCCGTCGCGCCACACGAAGGCGCGGCGGCGGTCGTCGGCGGTGACGGCCGTGCCGGTGACCTCGCCGCGCTCGTTCAGCGCACCCTCGCCCGCGACCTGGCTGGTGCCGCCGCCCAGGTCTCCGAGCAGCGTCAGCTCACCGTCCTGCCAGACGGCCGCGCGCGGCAGCCCGGTGTCCGCGTCGTGCCAGTTGACGGCGACGCGCCCGTGGTCGTCCAGGTCCCACGGCACGGTGTGCTCCGGGGGCACCGCGATGTCGACGACGGTGCCGTCCGGTTCCCACAGCACCGTGCGCAGCCGGCCGTCCGCGGTCGCGATCGACCCCACGACCTGCCCGCGTGCGTTGACGTCGACGGCGGTCGACCCGTACCCCTCCTCGGGCAGGAGCACCGCGGTGCCGGCCTCCCAGCGGAACGCGTGGTAGCGCTCGTCGGCGCCCCAGGCGTGGCCGATGACCACGCCCCGGTCGCTGATGCGCTCGGCCCAGCTGCTGGGAGCCGGGACGCCGAGGTCGACGGGCTGCAGGAACGGCAGCCGGCTCACGTCCCCGACGAGGCGGTCGACGTCACGCTCCGTCATCGTGTCCGGGGTCGGCGGCGCCGCCGCGGCCGGTGCCGCGACCAGCGAGCTCCCGACGGCGAGCGCGACCACGGCGGGCACGACCAGGATCGCCCGCACCGCCTGCGGCCTGCGTACCCCCACCATCCGACCGCCCCCCAGCGCCGGTTGGCGTCGACCGTCCGTCGGTCGGCGTCGCCACCCAGGGTGACATCCGGACATACCCGGCAACCAGGGCGCCGCGCGGTTTCACCCGCCCGGGGGTCGGCCCTCAGCCCACGCTAGACGAGGTCCATCACCGGCACACCGCGCTCCGCGGCGAGCCCGGCTGCCGTGGCGCGGGCCTCCTCGGGCGTCCCGAACGTCACCTGGAACACGCCCGCCTCCGTCGCCGCGGCGTCGTCGGCGGCCCGGCCGCCGCCGGTGAAGACGCGCACCGCGTACGCGAGCTCGTCGACCACGTACGTGGCCGGGTTCGGCACGACCGCCGGCACCACGCCCACGGCCGCCATGCCCGACTCCTCGACGGCCTGCAGGCGGAACGCGATCGGCATGTCGGCGCTCGTCCACTGCTGGATGGGCGTGCCCGGCGCGAAGTCGGGACTGGTCAGGGAGACCCACGTCGAGGTGATCGCGTCGGGCAGGGGCGCGTCGTTGCGGAACACGACGCCGGAGCCGTCCGCCTGCGGCGGGACGTACACGAGCAGGCCGTCGGCGCGTGCGGCGTCGACGTCCTCCGCAGGCACGACCGTGCCGACCTCGCCGGGGAACCGGGACGTCGGCGTCGCGCTCGGCGCCGGGGTGGTGGCCGTCGTCGCCGTCGTCGGCGCGGCGTCCGGCGTCGAGGAGTCCGCGCAGGCGGTCAGCACGAGGGGCAGGGCGAGGGCGACGGCGGTCAGGGCCAGGCGACGGTGCGGCACGGTCTCTCCGGTCGACGAGGGTCGCCCGGCGGTCACCGGGCGATCGGGATGTTACGGGCACACGGGGTGCCGGCGCCGCGCGCACCCCGCCCGCTCACGGCCGCGGCAGCAGCTGCCAGGCGACGGCACGCGTCACGTAGTCGTAGGTCGGGGTGGGGCCCGTGCCCACGACGATCTCGCCCACGGCCAGCCCCGCCCGGTTGACGTCGACCGCGGCGCTCCGCAGCGGCACGTCGCCGGGCCGCAGACCCGGCAGGTTCTCGCCGAGCGGCACGGGCGCGTCCAGGACCCACGCCACCGCGCGCTCGCCGCCGTCCGGCTCCCCCGCCGCACCGACGACGAGCCCGAGGTCGTTGACCGCCTGCGCGCGGCTCCGGCCTCCCAGGCCACGCAGCTCCGTGAGCGTGCCCCGGGGGTCGACGCGCGCACCACGTCGCTCCTCGAGCTCGCCACGCCATCCCACGGCGACGCCGTGCCGGTTCACGTCGGCGATGATCAGCCGCGGGACCGATCGCGTCGTGCCCGCCTCCCACACGACCGGCCGGTCGCCGCCGACGCGTGTGCGCACGGTGCCGTAGACGCGTCCGGCGTCGTCGATCGTCGTGGGGTGGAACGTGCCGCCCTCGGGTGCGGGCAGGTACGTCGTCGCGCCGTCGCGCCACACGAAGCCGCGCACGGTCCCGTCCGGGAACGTCTCGGTGCCGACCACCTCGCCGCGGGCGTTGACGGCCGCGACGCCGCCCCACGCCGTCGCGTCCCCGAGCCCGCGGTCGGGGACGAGCGGGATCGTGACCCCGTCGCGCCATGCGACCGGGTGGTAGCCCCCGGGTTCGTCCAGCATGCCGACGACGAGCCCGTCGTCGGCGAGGCCGACGGCCCGGGTCGCCGAGTTCGGGCTCCAGGGCGGGCCGGTCAGGTCGACGAGCGTGCCGTCCGGCTCCCACAGCACGACGTGGGGCCCGTCGGAGCCGTTCGCGTTGCCGAGCACCTGACCGCGGCGGTTGACGTCCACCACGTCGACGCCCAGCCCGAGGGTCGGCAGCACCTCGGTCCGGCCGTCGCGCCACCGGAACGCCCGGGACTCGCCGTCGAGCCGGGTCACGCCGACGACGAGGCCGCTCTCGGTGACGCGCGTCGCGCGGCTGTCGCCGGGGACCTGCAGGTCCACCGGGGTGAGCTGCCGGTCACGCAGCCGGCGCAGGTCGTCCAGGAGCCCGCCGTGGGCCGCGGCCGGCGGCGCGACCAGCGCCCCGACGGCGACCGCTGCGACGAGCACCGCGGCCCAGGTCCGCGCGCGGCGCCCGGTGCGTCGCCCCGTGAGCCGTCCCCTGCTTCGTCCCGCGTGTCGTCCGGTGCCGCCCATCGGTGCCCCCCACCGCGCGTCGCCGTCACCGGCGGTGCCGGTCGTGGCGTGACCCGTCCTCGACGCTAGCGCCCGCGCGACCCCAGGGGTACCGGGTCGACCGGACGTCGGGCACGGTCCGACCCGCGGCCCCGCCGGCGCGCGTCAGCCCGGCTGCATGATCCCGGCGAAGCCCTCCGACGGCTGCACCACGACGAACCCCTGCCCGTGGAACCTGTACTGGAACGCCTCGCCGGTCCCGCCGCGCAGCAGCGACGTCATGTTCATGCTGGACACCACGTCGGGCACGAGGTTGGCCGACCAGCAGACCGCGGCGTTGGGGTCGACGAACGTGGGCTGCTGCGAGCAGTCGAGGATGACGGGCTGACCGGCGGACGTCAGCGCGACCGTGCCGTGCCCGTGCACGAGGGTGTTGAACAGGCCGCCGGTCATCATGCCGGCGCCGCGCGTGCGGTGCAGGTCCCACTGCAGGTTCGCGTCGAACGCGAGCAGCGACGACCCGCCGACGCTGATCGCGTCGCCCTCGAGCTGGATGAGGAACACGTTCTCGGCGAAGCGCGCGAAGAACACGTCGCCCTGGCCCGAGACCGTCATGAGCGCCTGGTCGTCGGAGCTGATGGCGCGCTTGACGAACTTCGCGAGCGAGTCGGCGCCCTTGTGGTGGAACTGCACGGCGCCCTGGTACGCGACCATCGACCCCTTGGCGGCGAGGACGGGCTCACCGAGGGTCACCTTCAGCATCTTGGAGCTCTGCAGGACGAACCGCTGGTCCGTCTCCACCTCGAGGTTCGACCGGTCGAAGATGTCGCTGCGCATGGCGGACATCCTGCCGTGCCGCACGGGCACGCCGCTGGGCCTGTCCGGGTGACGTCAGGTGTCGTCAGGCCGCGAGGACGTGCGGCGGGAAGCCGCTGCGCTCGACGTGCGCACCCTCGGCGATCCGCGCCTCGGGCTCGACGACGAGCCCGGCGTCGAGCCGGGCCTGTGCGCCGACCTCGGCACGGGCTCCCAGGCGTGCACCGCGCCCGACGACCGCGTCGCGGCCGACGTGCACGTGCGAGCCGAGCCGCGCACGCTCCTGGACGACGGCTCCGGGTTCCACCCAGCAGAACTTGCCGACGGACGCGCCGGCCTCGACGACGGCGCCCGGGTCGACCCACGCGGAGTCGGCCACGTAGGCGGTCGCGTCGACGCGCGCCCCCTTGGCGACGAGGCCGCCGCCGTTGTCGTGTCGCTGGTAGCGGACGACCTTGCCGTCCTCGGTCTCGAGTTCCTCGTATCTCTTCATCCTGATCATCGGAACGATCCGACCGCACGGAGTGTTCCCGGCGGAACCCCTCTCACACGACCTTCACGCGACCACCCCGCACCACCCCGCCGGACCGCCCGCCACCGGCTTCGCCACCCGGCCGCCGAGCTCGTGTTTCGGCGGCCTCACAGGCCGCGTGAGCCGCCGAACCACGAGCTCGGCCGGGGTGCGCCACGTCGCCCGGCGGCCTCGGGTGGCCGGGGTCGGTCGGCTCGGCCACAGTGGTGCCGTGGGCGACGCGACGACGCACGAGCAGGCCGCACCGGTGGAGCACCTCGTCCTCATGGGCGTCGCCGGATCGGGCAAGACGACGCTCGCGAGGATCCTGCAGGAGCGGCTCGGGCTGCCGTACGCGGAGGCCGACGAGTTCCACCCGCCCGCCAACATCGCGAAGATGTCCTCCGGGACGCCCCTCGAGGACGAGGACCGGTGGCCCTGGCTCGAGGCGATCCGCGACTGGCTGACCGCCCAGAGCGCCGCCGGCCACGGGTCGGTCGTCACGTGCTCGGCCCTCAAGCGCACCTACCGCGACGTCCTGCGGACCGCCGACGGGCGCGTGCGGCTCGTCCACCTGACGGCGGGACCCGACCTGCTCGCGGAGCGCATGTCCCACCGCGAGGGCCACTTCATGCCCACGACGCTGCTGCCGTCCCAGCTCGCGACGCTCGAGCCGCTGGGCGACGACGAGGACGGCGTCACGGTCGTCGTCGACGTCCCGCCTGACGTCGTCGCCGACCGCACGCTCGCCGCGCTGGGCACGGTGCCACGCACGGCCGACTGACCGCCCGCGAGGGCCGACGCAAGGGGGACGCCGTGGCACCGGAGAACTGGGAGCAGACGCTCGGGGCCGGGCCGCTGCTCGGCATCGCGGCCGCCGCCATCGCGCTGCTGCTGTTCCTCATCATCCGGCTGCGGCTGCACGCGTTCCTCGCGCTGATCCTCGTCTCGGTGATCACGGCGTTCGCGACAGGTGTGCCGGCGAGCGCGGTCGTCGACGTCATCACGTCGGGGTTCGGCACGACGCTCGGCTCGGTCGCGCTGCTCGTCGGGCTCGGTGCGATGCTCGGGCGGATGGTCGAGACGTCGGGCGGCGGTGCCGTCATGGCGGAGACGCTGGTCGCGCGGTTCGGCGAGAAGCGGGCACCGTTCGCGCTCGGCGTCGCGTCGCTGATCTTCGGGTTCCCGATCTTCTTCGACGCGGGCCTGGTCGTGATGCTGCCCATCGTGTTCGCGGTCGCGCGGCGGCTCGGCGGGTCGGTGCTGACGTTCGGGCTCCCGACGGCCGGCGCGTTCTCCGTCATGCACGTCTTCGTGCCCCCGCACCCGGGGCCGGTCGCCGCGTCCGAGCTGCTGGGCGCCGACCCCGGCATGGTGATCCTGCTGGGCCTGGTCGTGGCTCTGCCGACCTGGTACGTCAGCTCCTACCTGTACGGCATGTGGGCCGGCCGGCGCTGGCAGCTGCCCGTGCCGGACCTGCTGGGCACGGCCGAGGAGGAGCACCCCGACAACCCCCCGAGCCTGGGCGCCGTGATCGGGGTGCTGCTGCTGCCGCTCGTCCTGATCTTCCTCAACACCGGCCTCGACGCGCTGCGCAGCGCGGGCACGATCGACGGGGACGCCGCGTGGGTGAACATCGCCCGGGCCCTCGGCTCCACGCCGATCGCGCTGCTCATCGCGGTCCTCGTGGCCGCGTGGGTCATGGGCGCGCGGCGCGGGCGGGACGCCTCGACGATCGAGCGGCTCCTCGAGTCCGCCCTCGGCCCGGTGTGCTCCGTCATCCTCATCACGGGGGCCGGCGGGATGTTCGGCGCGGTGCTGCGCGCGTCGGGCATCGGCGGTGCGCTCGAGGACGCGCTGGGCGACCTGGGGCTGCCCGTCATCGTCGCGGGGTTCCTCATCTCCACGGTGCTGCGCGTCGCGCAGGGCTCCGCGACGGTCGCGCTCATCACGACCGCCGGGCTCATCCAGCCGGCCGTCGCGAACGGCGACTTCAACCCCGTGCAGCTCGCGGCCATCGTGCTGGCCGTCGCCGCCGGGTCCGTCATGGCGTCGCACGTCAACGACTCGGGGTTCTGGCTGGTCGGCCGGTTCTTCGGCATGGACGTGCGCACGACGCTGCGCACGTGGACCGTCATGGAGACGATCATCGGGACGATGGGCTTCGCGATCGCGTTCCTGATCTTCAGCATCGCCTGACGCCCCGCCGTCGCACGGCCCGCCCGGCGCACGTCGGACGTGCGTGCGAGGATCGGGCGCATGACGACCGACCAGGACGCGCCCGACGTCACCGCCGACCCGCTGGCCAACGCCGAGGGCACCGAGCTGTGGCTCGAGCGGACAGGCACGCGGCAGTACGTCGGGCGCAGCTCGCGCGGTGGTGAGGTGCGGATCGGGTCGCTGGGCGACCCCGACGCCTTCACGCCCGGTGAGCTGCTGAAGATCGCGCTCGGTGCGTGCACGGGGCTGTCGTCGGACGCGGCGCTCAGCCGGCGGCTCGGCGACGACGTCGCGGTGACGATCCGCGTCGGCGGGCTGGCGCACCCCACGGAGGACCGGTACCCGGCGCTCGCCGAGGTCCTCGAGGTCGACCTGTCGGGCCTCGACGACGCGGCACGCGACCGGCTCCTGACGGTCGTGCACCGCGCGGTCGAGCAGCACTGCACCGTCGGTCGCACACTCGAGCACGGCGCCACGACGACGCTCGCGGTGACCGGGGAGCGCTGACGTGCCGCGCGTCGTGCAGGCTGCCCTCGAGAAGGCCGTGACGATCCCCTCGGCGACGATCCACGCGCACGTCGAGAGCGTGAGGCGCAAGAACCCGGAAGCGGGCCCGGCCGAGGTCGTGCGGCTGCTGGAGAAGGAGTACCTCCTCGTCGTCGCCGGCGCCGGCGGGGCCGTGGGGGCCGCCGCGGCCGCACCGATCGTCGGGACCGGCCTGGCGACCGCGCTCACGCTGAGCGACGTCGCCACGTTCTTCGGTGCGTCGTCGGCGTTCTCGCTGGCCGTGGCGTCGGTGCACGGCATCGAGGTCGCCGACACCGAGCGCCGCAAGGCGCTGCTGCTGGCCACCCTGCTCGGCGACTCCGGGGCGAAGGTCGTCGGCGACGCCACCGAGATCACGACCCTGCGTGTCGGCCGGCTGCTGCTCACCCGCATGCCGATGGGCACGGTCAAGAAGGTCAACAACCAGCTCACCCGCAAGCTCGTGCGCACGCAGGCCGCACGCTTCGGCGGCGTCGCCCTGGGCCGGCTCGCGCCCTACGGGATCGGCGCGGCGATCGGTGTCGCGGGCGGACGCGCCCTCGGCCAGAGCGTCGTCAAGGGTGCGCGCCTCGCGTTCGGCCCGCCGCCGACCACGTTCCCGCAGGTGATCGAGGTCGCACCCGTCCCCGCGCTCGTCGCGACCGCGCCGCACGTCGTGACGCGCACGGACGCCGTCGTCCCGGCCCGTCCGGTCGCGGACGCACCGGCCGACCCGCAGCGCCGACGCGGCTTCCTCCGTCGCCGCTGACCACACCTCGCCAACCTCCGCGAGTGCGGTACACAGTCCGCGAGTGCGGGTGTTGTTTCCCCCGCACTCGCGGAGCTTCCCCCGCACTCGCGGGTCGCTGACGCCTGCCCTGGCGCAGCACCTACCGGCCCGACCGTACACGCAGTATATTGCCGACATCGGCAGTATCTTGCGGATATCGGCACTGGAGTGAGCATGGACTGGACGTATCCCGAACGCGTGTTCGGCCCTGGCCTCGACGCGCCCGTGCTGCGAGCGCTGTGGCGCTCCGGGACCCAGCTCACCGGTGCCCAGGTGCACCGGCTGGCCGGCACAGGGTCCGAACGTGGGGTGCGGTACGCGCTCGACCGGCTCGTCACGCAGGGCATCGTGACCCGAGGATCCGTCGGTGCGTCGCACGTCTACGCGCTGAACCCCGAGCACCTCGCGTACCCAGCCGTCGACGCGGCTCTCCGTGCCCTGGACCCGTGGCGCACCCTCTCCCAGCGGACCAGTGCGCTCGTACGCGACAGCCTCCCGCCCGTCGTCCGTGGTGAGCAGCTCGTGGCCCATGAGGTCGCCGTGAGCGTCTTCGGGTCCGTGGCCCGCGGCACCGCCGACGACGAGTCCGACCTGGACCTGCTCGTCGTGATGCCCGACGACGTCACCGGTGGCGAGGAGCTCGCCGATCGGCTGGAGGTCGAGGGCCGACGATGGACAGGGCAACGCGTGCAGGTGTACCTGACGACACGTGGCGACCTTGTGCGAGCACGCGACGCGGGCGACCCGGTCGTCACGTCCTTCCGCGCCGACGCCCGCCGTATCCACGGACCGTCCGTCGACGACCTCCTCCGCCCCGCAGCATGACGCCGCGCAAGGACGACCGACGTCGGGCCATGACAGCGACAGACGTCCGGATGCGCGCGCGAGTCGCGCGCACATATCTCGACGTCGCGAAGCTCGCCGTCGACGAGGACGAGGCACACAGGCAGGTGGCGGCCGGCCTGGCAGCGCTCGCCGCCATCGCCGCCGCCGACGCGATCTGCGGCCACCGCGCCGGTGAGCGCTACGCAGGCCAGGACCATGCGCGAGCTGGCGATGTCCTTGAGCGGACCCTCCCCGACGGAGCAGACCTCGCCAGGCACTTCCGCGCTGTCATCCGCGACAAGTCGACGGCACACTACGGAACTGAGTACCTGACCCCCGAGAAGGTCACGGTGATGCTGCGACATGCACAGCACCTCGTGGACGCGGTCGGCGCCGTCGTGTGACGACGCCGGCTGACGTGGTGGCTCCGGCCGACCTCACCAGCGGGTGTGGACGTGCTCCCGGACGTCGCGGTCGTAGACCTGCTCGAGCGCCGCGAGCGTGTCGTCGGTCAGGTCCGGGAACGCGTCGGTGGCCGCGTTGGCCTGCGCCTGCGCGGGCGTGCGGGCGCCCGGGATGACGACGGAGACGCCGGGCTGCTGCACGATCCACGCGAGCGCGAGCTGCGCGGTCGTCATGCCCGACGGCGTGAGCGCGGCGACGTCGCGGGCCGCGGCCACGCCGACGTCGTACGGGACCCCCGCGAACGTCTCGCCCACGTCGAAGGCCTCGCCGTGGCGGTTGTACGCGCGGTGGTCGTCGGGCGCGAACCGCGTGTGCTCGTCGTACTTGCCGGACAGCAGGCCCGACGCGAGCGGGACGCGCGCGATGATCCCGACGCCCGCGTCGGCCGCCGCGGGCAGGACCCGCTCCAGCGGCTTGCGGCGGAACACGTTGAGGATGATCTGCACGGTGGCGACGTGGGGGCGGGCGATGGCCGCGAGCGCCTCGTCGACCGTCTCCACCGAGACGCCGTACGCGGCGGCGCGGCCGTCCTCGACGATCCGGTCGAGCGCGTCGTACACGGCCTCGCGCGTGTAGACCGGCGTCGGCGGGCAGTGCAGCTGCACGAGGTCGAGCGTGTCGGTGCGCAGGTTCTCGCGGCTGCGGTCCGTCCAGCGGCAGAACGACTCGTAGGTGTACGCGGAGACGTCGTGCGGGTTGGCGCGGCGGCCCATCTTGGTCGCGACCGTCACGCGCTCGGCGGCGTCGGGACGCGACGCGAGGAACGCGCCGACGAGCCGCTCCGAGCGCCCGTCCCCGTACACGTCGGCGGTGTCGAGGAACGTGACCCCCGCGCCGACGGCCGCCTCCAGGACGCCGTGCGCGGTGTCGTCCGCGACGTCGCCCCAGTCCCCACCGAGCTGCCAGCAGCCCAGCCCCACGACCCCGACCTCACGACCCGTCCGTCCCAGCACCCTCGTCCGCATGCCGACGACGCTACCCCGGGTGAGGATCGTGCGATGACGCACCCGGCGGGCACGGCGGCCGTGACGCGCGCGCTGGACGTCCCGGCGGACGTCGCGTGGCGCGTCCTGACCGACGCACGGCGGCACGGTGCGTGGGTGCCGCTGACGCGCGTGCGGACGGACGGGCCGCCGCGGCTCGGTGCGCGGGTCGTGGCCGTGACCGGGCCGGGCGCACGGCGCGGGCTGCCGGGGCTCGTCGACCGGATGGTCGTCACGCGCTACGACCCGCCCGGTCACGGGGCCGGGGTCGCGGTCTTCACCAAGGTGGGTCTGGTGCTGCGGGGGTCGGCGACGATCGTCGTCGTCCCGACGTCCCCCACGACGTGCCGCGTGACGTGGACCGAGCACGTGCCCCTGGCCGGCCCGCTACCGGCAGAGCTGACGGCCCGGGCGACCGCACCCCTGCTGCGCGTGATGCTCCGGGTCGTCCTCCACCGCGCGACCGGCCCCGGCCTCGCGAGGCGGAGGGATCCGGGGTCCTGGTGCTCGCACGTCCGCGGCTCACGGGACCGGGGGTGCCGAGGGCACGGCGTGTGTCGGGGGTGTTGCGGGAGCGTGTCAGCGCAATGGATCGATTGTTAGCACGCGATGTACGCAACAGATCGGTTGTGCGACGCAAGGTGGGCTGTCGGTCCGTGCGTCGGCGCGAACGTACGCTCGTGTCGAGCCGTCCCCCGCGGCCACGTCCCCCGAGGAGCCCGATGACCGCGCACGCCCCCGGCGCCACGCCCCGGCACTACCTGATGTGCGAGCCCACCCACTACACGGTCTCGTACGAGATCAACCCGTGGATGGACCGCACACGTGCCACCGACACGGACCTGGCGGTGCGGCAGTGGCGCACGCTGCGCGACACCTACCTCGACCTGGGTCACACGGTCGACACCATCGAACCCGTGCCGGGCCTGCCGGACATGGTGTACGCGGCGAACGGCGCGACCGTCGTGGGCGGTGTCGTGTACTCGGCGCGGTTCCGGTACCCGCAGCGGCAGGCCGAGGGCCCGGCGTACCAGAAGTGGTTCGCGGACCGCGGGTACGTCACGCACACCGCGGCCGCGACCAACGAGGGCGAGGGCGACATGCTCGTCGTCGGCGGGCTCGTGCTCGCCGGCACGGGGTTCCGCACCGAGCGGGGAGCGCACGCCGAGGCGCAGGAGCTGTTCGGCTGCCCGGTGATCTCGCTCGAGCTCGTCGACCCGCGCTACTACCACCTCGACACCGCGCTGGCGGTGCTGTCGAGCGATCCCGCGTCGCCGCAGGTGGCGTACTACCCGCCCGCGTTCTCCCCCGGCTCGCGCGCGGTGCTCGCCCAGCTCTTCCCCGACGCGGTGCACGCGACCGACGACGACGCGGCGGCGCTCGGCCTCAACGCGGTGTCCGACGGGCAGCACGTCGTCGTCGCGCCCCGGGCCACGCACCTGGCCGACGCGCTGCGCGAGCGCGGGTACACGCCGGTCCCCGTCGACACCTCGGAGCTGCTCAAGGGCGGCGGCGGGGCCAAGTGCTGCACGCTCGAGATCCGGGAGTAGCCATGCGTACCGCCGTCGTGACGTCCGCGCTCGCCCCCAACTACCACCCGCTGCCCGTGACGCTGGCGACGGGCGAGGGGTCGTGGGTGACCGACACGGCCGGGCACCGGTACCTCGACCTGCTCGCCGGGTACTCGGCCCTGAACTTCGGGCACCGGCACCCCGCGCTCGTCGCCGCCGCGCACGCGCAGCTCGACCGTCTGACGCTCACGTCACGCGCGTTCGACCACGAGCTGCTCGAGCCGTTCGCGCGCGCTCTCGTGGGGCTCGTGGGGCCGCTGCTGACCGGCACGTCGCACCTCGTCCTGCCGATGAACACCGGTGCCGAGGCCGTCGAGACGGCGATCAAGGCGGCCCGCAAGTGGGGGTACGAGGCGCGCGGCGTGCCCGCCGACCGCGCGACCATCGTCGTCGCCGACGGCAACTTCCACGGCCGGACGACGACCATCGTGTCGTTCTCGTCGGACCCCGACGCACGACGCGGGTTCGGGCCGTTCACGCCCGGCTTCGTCACCGTGCCGTACGGCGACGCGGCCGCGCTGGCCGCGGCGGTCGACGAGACGACCGTCGCGGTGCTGCTCGAGCCGGTGCAGGGCGAGCAGGGCGTCGTCGTGCCACCCCTGGACTACCTGCCGGCCGTGCGGCGCGTGTGCGACGACGCGGGCGTGCTGCTGGTCGCCGACGAGATCCAGTCCGGCCTCGGGCGGACCGGCTCGACGCTCGCGTGCGAACGGTTCGACGTGCAGCCCGACCTGGTGACGCTCGGCAAGGCCCTGGGCGGCGGGATCCTGCCGGTGTCCGCGGTCGTGGGACGCGCCGACGTGCTGGAGGTGCTGACCGCCGGGACCCACGGGTCGACGTTCGGCGGCAACCCGCTGGCGTGCGCGGTCGGGCTGGCCGTCGTCGACCTGTTGACCCCCGGCAGGCTGCAGGCCCGTGCCCGCACGCTCGGCGAGCACGTCGGCGACCGGCTGGCCGGGCTCATGGACGACGGGCTGCTGTCCGGGGTCCGCACGATCGGCCTGTGGGCGGGGCTCGACGTGGCACCGGCGACGGTGGGCGGCCCGACGGGCGGACCGGCGTCCGGCCGCGAGCTGTGCGAGCGGCTGCTCGCCCGCGGCGTCCTGGCCAAGGACACGCACGGCGGCACGATCCGCCTGGCCCCGCCCCTGACGATCGACCCGTCCGACCTGGACGCGGCCCTCGACCACCTGACGACGGCCCTGACAACCCCCTGACACGCGTCCGCCCACCGGACCATCCCGGCCACGAGCTCGTACTTCGGCGGCGTCCCACCCCCCAGAAGCCGCCAAAGTACGAGTTCGCCGCTGGGGTGGGGGGGACGGGACGAGTGGTGGGGTGTCGAGCTCGTAGTTCGGCGGACTCCAGCCACCCAGAAGCCGCCGAAGTACGAGTTCGCCGGTGGGGGTGGGGTGGGGTCAGCCGAAGGTGATGGAGGTGTAGAGCCAGCCGTCGTAGGAGACCGCGCCGATGTAGGCCGTCGAGTACCCGCCGAGCATCTGCTCGTTGTGGCTGCCCGAGGCCGCGTACGCGGCGATCATGCGCGTCGCGTTGCCGGGGCTGACGCGGCCGACGATCTCGGGGCGGGCCTTGGGCGAGCCGGCGCGCGTGCCGGAGTGCCAGATGCTGTTCGACGCGGCCATCTGCATCGCGTGCTCGACGCGGGCACCGGAGCGGACGATCGACAGACCGCCGAGCCCGTTGGCGGCACGGTGGGCGTTGAGCGCCGCACCGACGTCGCCGGACGACGCCTCCGAACCCGCGGTCGGGAGCCCGGCAGCCGCGGGAGCGCCGGCAGCGGGTGCACCCGCCGAGCCACCCGACGCCGTGCCGGTCGACCCCGCCCCGGTCGAGCGGCGAGCCGTCGTCCCCGTGCCCGTGCCCTTGCCGCGGGCCGCCTGGGCCGCCTGCGCGGCGGCAGCACGTGCGGCGGCCTCGGCGGCGATGCGGGCGTCCTCGGCGGCCTGCCACGCGGCCTGCGCGTCGACGACGGCCTGCTCGGGTGCGGCGAGCGCGGCGGTCGTCGTCCGGAGCGTCGTGAGCGACACCGCAGGGGCGTCGAGCGCGCCGGACGCGCCGCCGATGGCGTCCTGCAGCGCGCCGCGGGGGCCGTCGCCGGCCTGGGCGGCGGCCGCGAGGGTCGCGTTCGCGTGGTCGACCGCGGCACGACCCGCCGCGCCCGCGTCGTCGCGCATCCCGGCGACGACGGCGGCGCCCGCGACGAGCCCGTCGACGCGGCCGGCCGTGAGCTCGGGCGCGAGCGCGAGCCGGACGCCGTCGACGCGGGCCTGCGCGGCCCGCTGGGCGTCGGCACGCTCCGCCCGCTCCTGCTGGACGGCCCACACGCCCCCGGCCGCCACGAGCACGGCCGCGGCGGTGAGCAGCGCGACGACCTGCCGGCCGCGCCGACGTACCGGCTGGGCCGCGGGGAGGACGTCGGGCGCGACGAGGGCACCGGGCGCGACGAACGTGTCGGGCGCGACGAACGTGTCGGGCGCGACGAACGCACGGGGTGCGCCGGGGGCGACGAGGGCGTCGGGAGCGGTGGTCGGCGCGCTGGGTGCCGCTACCGCCGGTGCGTCGGCCGCGGGCGCGTCGGCCGGACGGGACGGCGCCGGGACGACGGGCAGCGCGGTCGAGTGCGTCGGTGCCGCGGGCTGCGTCGGGACGAGCGTGATCCGCGCCGGCACGACCGGCACGGGTGCGGAGATCGCGTGGCCCGCCTGGGTGGGGATGAGCGGCGTCGTACCGGGCGGGGACGCGGTGGCGGGTGACGCGTCGACAGGTGCGTCGGTGGCGGCGGCGGATGCGGTGGTGCCCGGCGTACCGGGCTGGTCGCTCGTCCGGCGCGCGCCGGTGTCCTGCCGTCCGCTCATCGGTTCCCCCCCGGTAAGGCGTGATCACGTCTCGTGACGCATCGGCACGTGCAGCGTCCGACCTGAGCCCTTGTGCCGCAATCCGGGGAACATATGGTCAGATGTCTTGCACATTCGTGCAGATCGGGCGGACGGCACGCGCGCGCCGATCAGCGACGATGGGACCCATGGACCGCGACCGGCTCGACGCCATCGACCAGGCGATCCTGCGGGCACTCGCCCGCGACGCGCGTGCGACGTTCGCCCAGGTCGGGGCCGAGGTCGCGCTGTCCGCACCGGCGGTCAAGCGCCGGGTCGACCGGCTGCGGGAGCACGGCGTGATCCGCGGGTTCACGGTGCGCCTCGACCCCGCGGCGCTCGGCTGGCACACCGAGGCGTTCGTCGAGATCTTCTGCCAGGGCTCGACGAGCCCCGCGACGATGCGTGCGGCCGTGGAGCGCTACGCCGAGGTCGTGTCGGCGAGCACGGTCACCGGTGACGTCGATCTGGTCGTGCAGGTCCGCGCGCGCGACATGCGGCACCTCGAGGAGGTCGTCGAGCGTCTCGCCGCCGAGCCGTTCGTCGCGCGCACCCGCTCGACGGTCGTCCTGTCGGCCCTCGTCCGGCGCCCCGACGCGCTGCCCACCCCGGACGCCCCACCGGCGCCCTGACCCCGGGCCGGGTGCGGCCGCGACGCGCCTGCGTCGCTCAGGCGGACGCCACCTCGTCGCCGCGGCCCGTCACGACCATCACCGGGCAGCGCGCGTGGTGCAGCACCGCCTGGCTCGTCGAGCCCAGCAGCAGACCGGCGAACCCGCCGCGGCCGCGTGACCCGACGACCACGAGGTCGGTCGCCGCGGAGAACTCCGTGAGCAGCTCGGCGCCCGTGCCGTCGAGGACCCGCCGCTGGACCTTCGCCCCCGGGAACCCGACCAGGGCGCGGTCGACCACGACGTCGAGCCCTTCGGCCATGTCCTTGAGCACCTGCTCGTGGTCGACGGCTGTCGGCAGCCACGCGAGGGCGCCCGCCATCGACGCGATGGGGACCCCCGACACCGCGAACAGCTCGGCGTCCCACGCCAGTGCCTCGCGCAGCGCCGCGCGCAACGCGCGCTCGGCCTGCGGGGAGCCGTCGACCCCCACGACGATGCGCCGCACGGGCCGCACCTCGGGCGTCTCGCCGTCGCGCAAGGGCTCACCGTCGGCCCCTCGCAGCGGCACGACGACCGTGGGGCACCACCCGTGCGCGGGCAGCGCCGACGACACCGTGCCCAGCAGCCGGTCGGCGAACCCGCCGCGACCACGCGTGCCCACGACCGCGAGCTCGACACGGCGGGACTCGTCGACCAGGACCCCGGCGGCGTCGCCCGTCACGACGCGCCCCTGGACGGGCACGCCCGGGTCACGCAGGTGACCGAGCGCCTCGTCCAGGACCGCCTGCGCACCCGCGCGGATGGTCTCGTCGTCGAGCGCGGCGTACCCGCCGTCGAGCGACGCCGCCGTGAACGACGGCAACGAGTAGGCCACCACGACGCGCAGGCCCAATCCTCGCGTGCGTGCCTGCGCCGTCGCCCAGTCCAGGGCGTGCAGGCTGGCGGTGGACCCGTCCACCCCCACGAGGATCTCGTGCTCGCGCGTCATGCCGACCTCCGCGTCGCGTCCGGCGTCTGGGTGCGCCGGGTCGGTGTCCGGTTCCCTGCCATCGTGGCACAGGACGGACGTGCGGTCAGGCCACGAGGTACGGGGACCACGCCGGTTCGGCGCGTCCCGCGGCACCGCCGACGGTGACGGACCACCGCGGAGCGCGCGGCAGGAACGGCAGGTCCCAGCCGAGCTCGTGCAGCGTCCGGTCGGCCTTGCGGTGGTTGCACCGCACGCACGCGGCGACGACGTTGGTCCACTCGTGCCGGCCGCCGCGCGAGCGCGGCTGCACGTGGTCCACGGTGTCGGCCCCGCCGCCGCAGTACGCGCACCGGTGGTCGTCACGCTGCAGCACGGTGCGGCGCGTCGGCGGGACGGGCCGGCGCCGCGGGACGTGGACGTACCGCGTGAGGACGAGGACGACGGGCAGGGGCATCTGCACGTGCGCGGAGTGCAGCACGCGGCCGTCGGACTCCAGGACGGTGGCCTTGCCGCTCATCACGAGCACGACGGCACGGTGCAGCGTCACGATGCACAGGGGGTCGCCGCTGGCGTTGAGCAGCAGCGTCCGCGACGGCACCGGGGCGCGTTCGACGTCCGGGTGGGCGGCCTGGCTCGCGGCGGTCGTCAGCACGGTGCACTCCTGACCTCGGTGGTCGGGGCGGCTGGCTGCCGGCCCGGGACGAGAGGGAACAGCGTGGATGCGGGACCAGGGTACGCGCACGTCCTTTGTCGCCCGCTCCGTCGCCGCGGTGAGCGCCGAGGACGCTCCGGACGCGACCGGGCCCCGGGACGCGACGAGGCCCCGACGACGTGGACGTCGTCGGGGCCTCGTGGCATCGGACCGGCTCAGCCGATCCGGATGAACGTCGGGTTGCTCTGCCAGATGGACCGGAACTGGACCGTCTTCCCGGGTCGCGGCGCGTCGATCATCTGGTTGCCGCCGGCGTAGATGCCCACGTGCCCGGGGCTCCACACCAGGTCACCGGGCTGCGCGTCGGCGCGGGAGACGACGGTGCCGGCGTTGCGCTGCGCGGACGACGTGCGCGGCAGGGAGATGCCGAGCTGCGCGTAGACGTAGGACGTGAAGCCGGAGCAGTCGAAGCCGTCGGGGCTGGCGCCGCCGGAGACGTACGGGACGCCCACGTAGCGGGCCGCGATCTCGAGCACCGCGTTGCCGGAGACCGACTGCGGGATCGGGTTGCTCGCGACCTCGGTGGCGGCGGCGCGCTCGGCCGTGCGGGACGCGGCGCGCGTGCGCACGACCGGCGGCGGGGCGGGCTTCTCGGCGGTGACCGTCGGCGCGTCGACCGTGAAGACGGCCTCGGCGGGCGAGGCCACGACGGGCGAGGTGTTGAGGACGGCCCGAGCGGAGGCGGCGAGCGCTGCCGTGTCCACCGCGGCGAGCGCGGGGGCGGCGTCACGGTCGGCTGCGTGCGACGGGACGGCGATCATGGAGACCATGAGGCCGGACGACGCGGCGACGACGGCGGTCCGTCGGCCGACGGTCCCCATCTGCTCGGACGCAGCGCAGGCCAGCTCGGTCAGGGGCGTCGACGGGCGACGTGCGGCGCGGTGTCGCGCCTTGGTGATGCTCTCGGACAACAGAGTGCCTCTCCTGGCGCCTACGAGGTGAGCTGTCGGGTTCGGGTGGGAGATCACCCGGCCGGTCATCCGTCACGACCTGCTGCGCACCTGCGTGCACCGCTGTCGTGCCGTGCTCCCGGCTTCACCCCAAGGACACCGACCTTCCGGTGCCCACAAGTGGTTCCCCCGCCCCTGCCGGCGAGTCGTACGGACCTGCGAGCGGCGGCAGGGTTCGGCGTTCCGCTCGAGGGCTTCCACGGAGGAGGGTTCCGAGAAGCAGGACGAACGTACATGACCTCCTGCGCGATTGTCACGCTCCGGTCACGAACATCTCGGCGGGATCTTGGACGCACGTCCGACGCGCCGCACGACACGCCGACGACGCGCCGGGACGAAGTGGTGCCGGCGGGTGCGAGCGGCACGAAGCGGACGCGCGCGCGAACGCGCGTGACCCAGCGTGTCGAGCGTGGTCGAGCCGGGTCGAGCGTGGTCGAGCCGGACGTCACACCCCGATGAAGATGTGACGCGCGACGTCCTCCGGCAGGTCCAGCACGGTCCCGGAGCCCGCGACACCCACCGTGACGACCCCGGGCGCCCGCTCGACCGTGACGTGGGCACCGGGCGTCACCCCGGCGTCCGCGAGCCGCGCGAGCAGCTCGACGTCCACCTGCAGGGGCTCGGCGATGCGCGCGACGACGGCCGTGCCGTCCGCGGCCGCACCGTCACCGGTCAGCGGCACGACCCCGTCGAGGAACCGCACCTCGGTGCGCTCCTCGCCGATCTCGTCGAGCCCGGGGATCGGGTTGCCGTAGGGGTCGAAGTGCGGGTGGTCGAGCAGCGCGGCCAGGCGCTTCTCGACGCGCTCGCTCATGACGTGCTCCCAGCGGCACGCCTCCTCGTGGACGTGCGGCCAGTCCAGGCCGATGACGTCGGTGAGCAGACGCTCGGCGAGGCGGTGCTTGCGCATCACGCGCACGGCCTTGGCCTGGCCCTCGCCCGTGAGCTCGAGGTGCCGGTCGCCGGTGACGACCACGAGCCCGTCGCGCTCCATGCGGGCGACGGTCTGCGAGACGGTCGGCCCCGAGTGGCCGAGGCGCTCGGCGATGCGCGCACGCAGGGGGGTGATGCCTTCCTCGGTGAGCTCGTAGATCGTCTTGAGATACATCTCGGTCGTGTCGATCAGGTCGCTCACCGCTCGGCCTCCCACGTCGCCTCCGGCGGCCCGGGACGCCCGTGCCGCGTGCTGGTCCCCAGGGTAGTCGGCCGCGCGGGCGCGATCGGGCCCGTCACGCGCACCGCGCGTCGTTATCCTCGGCTCGTGCCCGACGCCGACGCCATCGCCCGCCTCACGATCCCCGCCGACCTGCTGCCCCGCGACGGGCGCTTCGGGTCCGGCCCCTCCAAGGTCCGCGCGGAGCAGGTCGACGCCCTGTCCGCGGTGGCCACGACGCTGCTGGGCACGTCGCACCGCCAGGCTCCGGTCCGCACCCTCGTCGGCCGGGTCCGCGCGGGTCTCGCCGCGCTGTTCGACGCACCCGACGGGTACGAGGTCGTGCTCGGCAACGGCGGGTCCACGGCCTTCTGGGACGTCGCGACGCTGTGCCTCGTGCAGGACCGTGCGGCGCACGCGCGGTTCGGCGAGTTCGGCGCGAAGTTCGCGGCGGCGACGACGCGGGCGCCGTTCCTCGCGGCGTCCGAGGTCGTGACCGCACCCGCGGGTCAGGTGGCCGTGCCCGCGCCGACGACCGGCGTGGACGTGTACGCGTGGCCGCACAACGAGACGTCGACGGGCGTCGTGGCGCCCGTGCGCCGCGTGCCGGGCTCGCGCGAGGCGGGTGCGCTGGTGCTCGTGGACGGCACGTCGGCCGCGGGCGGCACGACGGTCGACGTCGGGCAGACGGACGTCTACTACTTCGCACCGCAGAAGTCGTTCGCGTCGGACGGCGGGCTGTGGCTCGCGCTCGCCTCCCCCGCGGCGGTCGAGCGCGCCGCGCGCATCGAGGGCGCGGGCCGGTGGGTGCCGGAGTTCCTGTCGTTCACGACGGCCGTCGCCAACTCGCGGGCGGACCAGACGCTCAACACCCCGGCGCTCGCGACGCTCGTGCTGCTGGCCGAGCAGGTCGACTGGATCCTCGCGCAGGGCGGCCTGACGTGGGCGGCGCAGCGCACCGCCACGTCGTCGGGGCACCTGTACTCGTGGGCCGAGAGCCGCGACTGGGCGACGCCGTTCGTCACCGACCCCGCGCTGCGCTCACCCGTGGTGGGCACGATCGACCTGGCGCCGGAGATCGAGGCGACGACCGTGACGGCGGTGCTGCGCCGGCACGGCGTCGTCGACATCGAGCCCTACCGCAAGCTCGGCCGCAACCAGGTCCGCGTCGGCATGTACCCCGCGGTCGACCCGGACGACGTGCTCGCGCTGACCGCGTGCGTCGACCACGTCGTCGAGCGCCTGGGATGACCGGCGCCGCGCGTCAGGCGCGGCGCCGGCGCGCGGCGAGGACGCCGGCCGTCCCGGCGAGCAGGAGACCCGCGGCGATCAGGGCGACCGGACCGGCCGGCGACCCGGTGGCGGACAGCACCGAGGTGGCCGGCGTGACGCCTGCGGCCAGGACGTCCGAGCGCTCGGGCTGCGTGAGGCACACCGGGCTCGACGGCGGGTAGCCGACCACGGCCGACGCGCTCGGGTTCACCTGGAAGAGCACCTCGACCGACGGGCGGACCCAGTCGAACTCGTCGCCCTCGACCCAGGTGCCGTCGACGAGCCGCCAGCCCGGCCAGTCGGCGGCCGCGCCCGTGGCGTCGACGACCGCGCCGGGCCACAGGACGGTGCCGGACAACGGCTGGTCGGCGTAGACGACGTCGTCCCCCGCCGGGTTGACGAACACGAGGGTGACGGTGGTCCTGCCGGTCCCCGTGGGTGCGACGACGTACCGCAGCTTGGGCACGTCGTCGTCGCAGATCGGGGTGAGCAGGGTGATGTCGACCTCGCACGGCAGCTCGGCCCCGTAGTCGTCGGTGCCGCGCGTGCAGTCGTCCGGCTGGACGACGGCCGTGGGGTCGGGGGAGACCGCGGACGCGGCCGGGGCGAGGCCCGTGGCCGCCAGGAGGAGGCCTGCGGCAGCGCAGGACCTGATGAACGCACGCATGGCTGGCTCCCACGTCGAATCGGACATTTCGTCTTCATCGTCACGCCGTGCGCGGGAATCCCCTACGGTCGCCTCGGGTGAACCGGACGAACCGGTGTCATTTCACCCATTTCTCCGGTCACCTCGCGGCGCGTCAGCCGCAGCGGAACGACGCGACACCCGGCGACGTCGTCGTCGGCGTGGTCCACAGCGTGACCGCGCCGTCCTGCAGCGGCAGGTCGACCGTGACCTCCTGCACCTGCCCGGGGGTGAGCCGGGTGCCGATCTGCTGGACGGTGCGGCCCGCGACGGTCGTCACCAGGCCCGTCGTGGGCTCGTCGTCGCGCGTGACGACGAGCGGCGGGCCGCCCTGCGCGGACCACACCGAGACGCCGGTGAGCAGCGTCCCGAGCGGCACGTCGTCACCGGGGTAGCCGGTCACGAGGCGGGTCAGGTGCTCGACGCCGTCCGGGGGCCGGAAGTGGAGGCGCAGCACGGCCGTGACCTGCGGGTCCGGCCCCGTGCACCGGGCGTCGCGGAACGTGATGCCGGTCGCGAGGTAGGCGCCGAGCTTGCCCTGCGTGGCGTCGTCGAGGAACACGCCGGGCTGGTCGGCGAACGTCGCGGACGTGAACGCGCCGCCGGCGACGGTCGCGGCGAGGCGCGCCTGCTCGTCGGGGTGCGCGGACCACACGTGCAGCCGGCGCTCGTCGACCGCGCCGCGCCCGGCCGCCAGCAGGGCCTGCGGGCTGCCGCGCCCGGACCCCACCGCCCCGACGACGGCCGACGCGACGGCACCGAAGTACTCGTCGGCGTCCTTCCCCCGCTCGTCGGAGTGGCGCAGGTAGGCCTCGCGCAGCAGCACGTCGACGAGCCCGGACCCGTGGAGCGTCCCGCCGTCGGGGTCCGGCAGCGGCCCGGTGGCCCCGACGAGCCCGGCCACGGCGACGGGGTCCGTCGCCACCACGCCGTCGACCGTGCCGCCGACGTCGCGCGCCCAGCGTGCCGCGACGAGCTCGGCGGTCCGCGGGAAGTGCGGCGTGAGCGCGGAGTTCTGGATCCACCGCCCCAGGCGGTCGCCCCACGTCCCGACCTCCTCGTCGGTCAGGGCGAGGACGGGCTCGTCGGTCTCACGCAGCTCGTCGGTCGTGCGTCGGTCGACGACGGTCACCGCGCCGTCGTCGACGCGGACCGCGACGACGGTGCCGACGATGCCGCCGGCCGCACGCAGCTCCGCGGTGTTGAGCGCGAGCACGAGGTAGGTGCGCGGGCCGTCGCCACCCAGCATCGCGGGCAGCAGGCCGGCCACGTTCCCGGCCGGTCCGAGCGTGCCGTCGATGCGCGCGAGGGCCTCCTGCACCTGGCGGACCGGGTCGGCGAGCCGCCCGACGAGCGCGTCGGGGTCGAGCGCGGACACGGCGGCGTTCGCCTCGGCGGCGCTCGCGGCGGCCGTCTCGACGCGGGCGGCGACGGTGCGCAGCGCCGCGACGTCGAACCGGCCGTCGGGTCCGCGCAGCCCGCCGTCGAGCAGCGCTCCGAGGTCCGCGACGGCGGGCAGCGCGTCGCCGACGACCGCGTCGAGCGACGTCGCGACGACGCGCACGGCCTCGAGCTGGTCACCGGCCCACGGCACGACCTCGGCCGCGCGCCACACGGGGTCCGACGCGGCGGCGGCGGCCCGCGACGTCGACTCGCGCAGGCTCGTGAGGTCGGCCGCCGCTCCCCCGACGGACGACGCGTCGAGCTCGACGCCGCCGAGCAGCGCCCGCGCGTCCTGCAGCGCGGAGACGGCCTGCCACGCACGCAACGCGACCCACGCCGCGGCGAGGACGAGCAGGACCAGGACGACCGCGACGACGCGCGTCACGACCACGCGGGTCCTGCCGCGTCCTGCCGCAGGACGCGGCTCCGGGGGTGCCGCGGACGGCCGACCCGGCGCCGGTGCGGGCGGTGCGGCACCGGCCGGGGAGTCGTCGTGCTGCTCCACCACGACCCCCCGGACCGGCTCGCCCGGACCCGTTGCCGTGCCCGTCGCGTCCACGGGGACGATCCTGGCACACCGGACCTTACGGACATCGCGGCCACCGGGTCTTTCACCCCGTGGGCGGGTGCGCGCGGCGACGGGCTCCCGGGGCGGGGCGTGTCAGGCGGCGTGCTGCGCGTCGGCGGCGTCCTGCGCGGCGACGCGCGCCGGTGCGCTCACGGCACGACGCTCCCCCGCGGCCGTGGCCGGCGCTGGTCCCGCGTCCGCGGGCTCGACGCGTGCACGGTCCTGCGGGTGCAGCACCTGGAGGTGCGGCCGCGACGTGACGCGGTACCGGACCTGCACGCCCCAGTGGTTCCGCGCCCACCAGGCCGCCCCCACGGAGACCAGCAGCGCGGAGATCGAGCCGGCCCCGATGGACCAGCGCGCCCCGAACGTCTCGCCGATCCACCCGACGACGGGCGACCCGATCGGCGTCGCCCCGAGGAACACCATCATGTAGAGCGACATCACGCGCCCGCGCATCTTCGGGTCGGTGGACATCTGGATGCTCGTGTTGGCCGCGGTCATCATCGTCAGCGACGCGAGGCCGACGGGGATGCACGCGACGGCGAACGACGCGTACGTCGGCATGAGCGCGAGCGCGCCCGTCGCGAGGCCGAACGCGAACGCCGAGCCGATGACGAGGCGCACGCGGGGCCGCTCGCGGCGCGCGGCGAGCAGCGCCCCGGTGAGGGACCCGATCGCCAGGACGGAGCCGAGCACCCCGTACTCCTGCGCACCACGGCCGAACTCGGTGCGGGCCATGAGCGCGCTCGTGAGCTGGAAGTTCAGGCCGAACGTCGACACGACGCCGACGACCACCATCGTGACGAGGATGTCGGAGCGCCCCCGCACGTACGCGATGCCCTCGCGGATCTGCCCCTTGGCGCGCGGTGCCTGCGGCATCGGGTACAGGTCGGCGCGGCGCATGAACGTGAGCGACAGGATGGTCGCGGCGAAGGTCGCGGCGTTGATGACGAACACCCAGCCGCTGCCGACGGCGGCGATGAGCAGACCGGCGAGGCCGGGGCCGACGAGCCGCGCGGCGTTGAACGAGGCGCTGTTGAGGCCGACGGCGTTGGACAGGCGGCCCGCGGGGACGAGCTCGGCGACGAACGTCTGGCGCACCGGGGCGTCGATCGCGGTGACGCCGCCGAGCAGGCCGGCGAACACGTACACCTGCCAGAGCTGGGCGTGGCCGGACAGCACGAGCAGACCGAGGCCGGCGGCGAGCACACCCTGCGCGACCTGCGTGCCGACGAGCAGCTTGCGGCGGTCGAAGCGGTCGGCGAGGAGCCCGGCCCACGCGGACAGCACGAGCGTGGGGGCGAACTGCAGGGCGGTGGTGATGCCGACGGCGATGCCCGAGTCGTCGCTGAGCTCGGTCAGGACGAGCCAGTCCTGGGCGACGCGCTGCATCCAGGTGCCGACGTTGGCGACGAGCGCACCGGCGAACCACAGCCGGTAGTTGCGGAAGGAGAGCGAGGAGAAGGTGGCGCTCACGAAGCGGTGATCCTCCTGAGTATCTCGGCGGACCGGACGAGCGTCGCGCGCTCGTCGGGGGTCAGCCCCGCGAGGCGGGCCGCGAGCCAGGCGTCGCGGCGGCGTCGCGTCTCCTGGACCTCGGCCTCCCCCGCGGGGGTGAGGCTGACGACGACCTGGCGGCCGTCGGTGGGGTGCTCGTCCTTGCGCACGAGCCCGCGGTCGGCGAGGCAGCCGACCGTGCGGGTCATGGCGGGGGCCGCGATGCGCTCGTGCTCGGCGAGGCGACCGGGGGTGGTCGGGCCCTCGCGCACCAGGATGGCGAGGACGTTGAACTGCGGGTCGGACAGGCCGGCCTCGCCGCGCTCGGCCTTGAGGCGGCGCGTGGCCCGGCCGAGGGTCACGCGCAGCTCGGCGGCGAGGGTGAGGTCCGCGGCGACGGGGCTGGGGGCGGGTGCGGTGGACACAATTCCTTACCTTACATCATTACCTTCAGTCATGATCTCACCCGCCCGGCGCTTGCGGCGGTCCCCCGCGGTGGTGAACAGTCGAGCCCTGGGGGAGGGGGAACGTGATGCAAGGATCCGACTGGGACGTCGCGAGCGGCGCCCTGGTGGTCGAGCACCTGCTCGCGTCCACCATCGACCCCGTGACGAGCCGCGCCACCGCCGTGTCGCTCAACTCCGAGTGCGCGCGCATGCGCTCCGAGGACGCCGCTCTCACGGTCGTGACGCTCGCCTACGACACCCCCGCGACCCGCGCCCTGCCCGGCCGTGCCCGCGGGCTCGACGTGGCCGAACGCGTGCTGTGCCGCGACCTCGAGCGCTGGGCGGACCCTCCCGGCAGCGTCGTCGCGATCGGCGAGGCCGCCGCCGCCTACATCGCGCTGACGACGCGCGAGGAGGCGCAGGCCATCCGCGGGCGCCTGCCCGAGCTGTCCGCGCGCATCGACCGGGCCGCCGGGCACGTGCCGCTCGTGTCCGCCGCGCAGGGCCCGTCCCGCGACTCGTCCGACGTGGTCGCGCGCGCCATCGAGCGGCTCGTGCTCCCCCGCGGCACGCTGCCGGTCCAGGACCACTGGAGCAGCGCCACGGCCACCCGCCGCACCCTGTGGGACGCCGTCACGGGCACCCGGTTCGGCACCCAGGTGCGGGTGCAGGCCGCCGGGCTCGACGCCCCGCACGCCGAGCGCGCCGAGGGGCTGCTGTCGCTCACCCGCTCCCCCCGCGCCGTGGACGCCGCCGTCGCGACGCATGCCGCGATCCCCCGCATCATCGGCTCCGACGGGGACGACGGCCCGGTCGTGTGGGACGCCTCCGCCGCGCTGTCCGGCACCGGTCCCGCGCGCAGCCTGCTCGCGCAGGCGCTGGCCGAGCACTGCCCGCCGGGCGTCTGGATCGGCGTGTCGGCGTGGCTCGCGGGCATCCCCGAGGTGCTGCAGGCGCTGCGCACGCTGCGCGGCCGCGGCCACCGCGTCGTGCTCACGGGCTACGGCTCGGGACGTGAGCCGCTCGCCGCGTTCGACGAGCTCCCGGTCGACGCGATCCTCCTCGACGCCCACCTGGAGCGCGGCGCCCTGCTCGACGTCGAGGACCGCGTCGTGCTCGCCGCGATCCTGGACCACGCGACCCGCAACGACGTCGTCGCCCTGACGGCCACGCGCACCGCGCAGCACCTGCACCGCCAGCCCGTGCCGAGCCCCCGGCCGCGCACGCCCGACCCCGGCGGCCAGCTCCTGGAGCGCGCGCACCTGGTCGGCCTGACGCTGCGGGAGACCGCCGTGCTCGTCAACGCCACCCACGGGCAGGGCCCGTTCGCCCCGCGCTGGGACCGGTACGACGTCGCGATGCACTGGGCGCGCGGCCCCGTGACGACGCCGCCGTGACGGAGCACGACGACGTGCGCGGCCCGGCCGGCCGCGCCCGGCCGGCCCGACGGGCTCAGGGCCGGCCGAGCGCCCGGTAGCTCCAGCCGGCGGCGCGCCACGCCTTCGGGTCGAGGACGTTGCGCCCGTCGACGATCGCGCGGCGCGCGACGACCTCGCCGAGCGCCTCGGGGGCGAGCTCGCGGTACTCGGCCCACTCGGTGGCGAGCACGACGACGTCGGCGCCGTGCGCGGCCTCCAGCGCGCTGGAGGCGTACTTGAGGTCGGGCCACTTGGCGCGGGCGTTCTCGACGGCCTGCGGGTCCGTCACCGTCACCTGGGCGCCCTGGAGCTGCATCTGCGCGGCCACCGAGAGCGCCGGGGAGTCACGCACGTCGTCGCTGTCGGGCTTGAACGCGGCGCCGAGCACGGCGACGCGCTTGCCGACGATCGAGCCCGCGCTGACCTCGCGCGCGAGGTCGACCATGCGGACACGGCGACGCATGTTGATCGCGTCGACCTCCCGCAGGAACGACAGCGCCTGGTCGACGCCGAGCTCGCCCGCGCGGGCCATGAACGCGCGGATGTCCTTGGGCAGGCAGCCGCCGCCGAACCCGAGTCCCGCGTTGAGGAATCGGCGGCCGATGCGCGCGTCGTAGCCGATCGCGTCGGCCAGGCGCGTGACGTCGGCGCCGGTCGCCTCGCAGAGCTCGGCCATCGCGTTGATGAACGAGATCTTGGTGGCGAGGAACGAGTTCGCGGCCACCTTGACGAGCTGCGCGGTCGCGTAGTCGGTGACGACGAGCGGCGTGCCCTCGGACAACGGTGTCGCGTAGATGTCGTCGAGCAGCGCGCGGGCGGCGTCGCCCTCGGCGGTCGGCACGCCCTCGGCGTCCGTCGGCAGGCCGTAGACGAGCCGGTCCGGGTGCAGCGTGTCCTTCACCGCGAAGCCCTCGCGCAGGAACTCGGGGTTCCACACGAGCGTCGCGCCGGTGCCGGTCAGGCGCGCGGCGAGGTCCTCGGCCGTGCCGACGGGGACGGTGGACTTGCCGGCGACGACGTCACCGGGCGCGAGATGCGGCAGCAGCTGCTCGAACGCGGACTCGACGTACGACAGGTCGGCGCGGAACTCGCCGTGCTCCTGGGGCGTCCCGACGCACAGGAAGTGGACCGTGGCGCCGGCGGCGTCCGCCATGTCCGTGGTGAACGTGAGGCGACCGGTGCCGGAGACCTCCGCCAGCAGCTCGGGCAGGCCGGGCTCGTAGAACGGCGCCGTGCCGGCGGCGAGCCGGGCGATCTTGGCGGGGTCGACGTCGATCCCCACCACGTCGTGGCCGAGGGACGCCATGCTGGCCGCATGCACCGCTCCGAGGTAGCCGCAGCCGATGACCGAGATGCGCACGTCTTCTCCCCCACGTCGAGACTGGCTTCCGGGCAGCGTACCGGGCGCCGCGAGGGGGCCCGCGCGTGACGCCCGTCACAGGTCGCACGCGGACGTGGCTGCGCGTGCTGCTCGTCGTCTACCTGGGCGCGGTCGCGGCCGTGACACTGAGCCCGGCACCGGCCGACGAGGGGACGCTCGGCCTGGTGCGGGCGGCCGTCGAGTGGCTGGGCGCGCGGGGCGTGCCGGTCACGTACCTGGGCGTCGAGGCGGTCGCGAACGTCGTGATGTTCGTGCCGTTCGGCGTGCTGGTGGGGCTGCTGCTGCGGCGCGGGTGGTGGGTCGTGGTGCTGCTGGGCGCCGCGACGTCGGCGCTGATCGAGACCGTGCAGCGGTGGCTGCCGACGCGGTACTCGACCCTGCAGGACGTCGTGATGAACACGCTGGGTGCGGCGGTCGGCGTGGCCGTCCTGCTGGTGGTCGCCCGGGCGCGCGGGCGGCGCGGTCGCGACGAGTCGTCACCAGGGGGTTACTGACAGGTCGGTCAGTGTGGTTGGCTCCTGTCATCACCTCTCGAACGCTCGTCACCACCCACCCCTGACACCTCCCTGGGTGGTGTCGGCAGCGCCCGGTCCGCCGCCGGGCGCACGACGGGCCGGGACCCACGCGCTGCGCGCGGGGTCCCGGCCCGTCCGTACGTACCAGGTCAGATGCCGAGCGCGTCGCTGATGGGTCCGAGCGTGAAGTACACGACGAACGCGAGCGCCGCGACCCACATGAGCGGGTGAATCGCGCGGATCTTGCCGAGCGCGATCTTCACGACGACGAACGCGATGAAGCCCGCACCGATGCCCACGCTGATCGAGTACGTGAACGGCATGAGGGCGAGCGTCAGGAAGGCCGGGATCGCGACCTCCGGGGACTTCCAGTCCAGGTCCGCGACCTGCGAGACCATGAGGAAGCCCACGACGACGAGCACGGGCGCGGCCGCCTCGGACGGGACCATCGCGACCAGGGGCGACAGGAACGTCGCGAGCAGGAACGCGACGCCGGTGACGACGGACGCGAGGCCCGTGCGGGCGCCGTCGGCGACGCCCGACGTCGACTCGACGTACGCGGTGTTCGACGAGACCGAGCCCACGCCACCGGCGACGGCGCCGAGCGAGTCGACGACGAGGATCTGCTGCGTGCGCGGCGGGTTGCCGTCGGCGTCGAGCAGCCTGGCCTCCTGGCCGACCGCGACCATCGTGCCCATCGTGTCGAAGAAGTCCGCGAGCAGGATCGAGAAGACCAGGACGACGACCGCCAGGATGCCGATCTTGCCGAAGGCGCCGAGCAGCGAGAACTGGCCGATGAGGGACAGGTCCGGGAGGTCGACCAGCGAGCCCGGGACCGACGGCACGTTCTGGTGCCAGCCGGACTCGTTGCCGTCGCCCGCGGCACCGACGTGCGCGACGGCCTCGACGACCAGCGCGAGCACCGTGGTGCCGACCACCGCGATCAGCAGGCCCCCGCGGACCTTCTTCACCATGAGCACGATCGCCGCGACCAGGCCGATGACGAACACCGCCACGGGCCACCCGGCGAGCGACCCGCCGGAGCCGAGCTCGAGCGGCGTGCCGACGCCCTGACGCACGAAGCCCGCGTTGACGAAGCCGATGAGCGCGATGAACAGACCGATGCCGACGCCGATCGCGACCTTGAGCTCACGCGGGACGGCGCGGAACACCGCGGTCCGGAACCCGGTGAGGACCAGCACGAGGATGACCAGCCCTTCGAGCACGACGATGCCCATCGCGTCGGCCCACGTCATGCCGGGCAGCTGAGCGATCGTGTACGCCACGACCGCGTTGAGCCCGAGCCCCGCGGCCAGCGCGATCGGGAAGTTCGCGACGACGCCCATGAGGATGCTCAGGACGCCCGCGACCAGTGCGGTCGCGGCGGCGATCATCGCGAGGTTGGGCGAGTCGCCACCACCGAGGAACTGCCCGGTGCTGTCCGGGAGCGTGCCGATGATGAGCGGGTTGAGCACGATGATGTAGCTCATCGTGAAGAAGGTCACGAGACCGCCACGGATCTCGGTGCCGATGGTGGAGCCGCGCTCCGTGATCTTGAAGAAGCGGTCGACGCCGCTGCGGGGGGCAGCGGGGGCCTCGTCGAGCTTCTCCTCCGGGGGAGTTGTCGCCATGAGGCGAAGTGTGGCAGAGCGTGCCGGTGCGCACGGCCGCCAGGGGCAGGCGGTAACACGCCCGTAACACGACGGCGTGCGTCGCGGGCCTGCGGGTCGCACGACGTGGCCCCGGACGCCCGCCGCGGGCCCTCAGGGCCGTGCAGCCCCCTCCTCGGGGCCGAGGAAGACCTGCGAGCAGACCAGCCGCCCGTCGTCCGGCGTGCAGGCCACGCCGACCCGCGTGACGTCCGGGTCGAGCAGGTTGTTGCGGTGCCCGGGCGACCCGAGCCACGCCGCGACGACGTCGGCGGCCGGGGCGCTCGCACGGCTCAGGTTCTCGGCGGCGCGGTCGACGGCGCACTCGCGCAGCACGTCGTCCATCGGGGCGTGCGTGAGGTCGGCGGTCCCCACGAGCGCACGTGCGCGCCCGGCGGCCAGCCGCTCCGCGCACGCGGACGTCTCCAGCGCCGGCAGGCCCTCGTCGGCGCGCGCGGCGTTGGTGGCGGCGACGACGTCGGCGGCGTAGGCGGCGGGGTCCGACGGTGCGGACGACGGCGCGGACGAGGACCCGGACGAGGACGCCGCGGGGGCGCCGGCGGACCCCGTTCCGCACGCCGCGCACAGCCCGATCACGGCGGTGGCGAGGACGGCCAGGAGCCCTGGAAGGGGTCCCTGACGTGCTCCTGGACGACGGACCGGCTTGCGCATGCCGCCAATCGTCCCAAAGATGCTGATCGTCGCTTCCGTGAGAGGATGTGGCTCGCGCGAGCGATTCGGTCGAATGTGCGACCCGGGGGGGTTCAGCTGCCGTGGAGTTCCAGGACTACCTGTCGATCCTGCGCCGACGATGGGTGGCGATCCTCCTGGTCGCAGCTCTCGTCGTCGTCGCCGCGCTCGCCGCGACGCTCGCTGCGACGCCCCTCTACCGGGCCCACGCACAGGTGTACGTCTCCGTGCGGAGTTCCGGTACGACGTCCGACCTGCTCCAGGGGAGCAACTTCACCCAGCGGCAGGTGAGCTCGTACGCCGAGCTCGCCAAGACGCCGCGCGTGCTCATCCCCGTGATCGAGCACCTCGACCTGCCGACGACGCCGGACGCCCTGGCCAGCTCGATCTCGGTGGACTCCCCGCTCGACAGCTCGCTGCTCAACATCCGCGTGACGGACCCGGACCCGCGCGTCGCGAGCGCGGTCGCCAACGCGACGGCCGAGAGCCTCGCCACGGAGGTCGCCGACCTCGAGCGGCCCGAGGGCGGGGTGTCGCCCGTCCAGATCAGCACCGTGCGCACGGCGTCACCGCCCAGCTCGCCGTCGTCCCCCAACACCACGCGCAACCTCGCGCTGGGTGTCCTGGTCGGGCTCGCGCTGGGCTTCGGCTTCGCCGTGCTGCGCGAGCTGCTGGACACGCGCGTGCGCACCCAGGACGACGTGCGGGCCATCACCGACACGGCCGTGATCGCGACCATCCCCGTCGACGACGACGCGGCGGCGCATCCCCTGATCCTGCAGTCGAGCCCGCACAGCCAGCGCGCCGAGTCGTTGCGGCGGCTGCGGACGAACCTGCAGTTCCTCGACGTGTCCGGCGGGCCGCAGATGTTCGTCATCACGTCCGCGCTGCCGATGGAGGGCAAGTCGACGACGTCGATCAACCTCGCGATCGCGCTCGCCGACGCCGGTTCCCGCGTCGCCCTGGTCGACGCGGACCTGCGCCGCCCGTCGATCGGCAAGTACATGGGGATCGAGGGTGCGGCCGGCCTGACCACGGTGCTCATCGGGCGGGCGGACGTCGACGACGTCATCCAGCCGTGGGGCAACGGCAAGCTCCACGTGCTGCCGTCGGGGCAGATCCCGCCGAACCCGAGCGAGCTGCTGGGGTCGCGGGCGATGTCGGACCTGCTGGCGCACCTCGCCGCGACGTACGACGTGGTCCTCATCGACACGCCGCCGCTCCTGCCCGTGACCGACGCGGCGATCCTGGCGCGGGTCACGAGCGGTGCGCTGCTCGTCGTCAGCGCCGACAAGCTGCACCGCAACCAGCTCCGGGAGTCGATCGGCGCGCTCGAGGCGGTGGGTGCCCGCATCCTGGGGATCGTGCTCAACCGGCTGGAGCGCAAGCAGAGCGACGCGTACGCCTACTACGACTACGCGCCCGCAGCCGCGTCGGACGGCGACGCCGCCGCGCCGCGCACGGCCTGGGCGACCCTGACGGACACCGGTCGGATCCCGATCGCGCACGCGCGGAGCCGGCAGAAGCGCTCGGTGCGCCGCACGAGCCGGCCCGCCGTGACGGACGTCGTCGACCCGCTGGACGAGGTGCTCGAGGAGCAGGACGCCGCCACCGCGAGCCGGTGGCCGGGAGCCGCCAGGGAGTGACGTCGCGGGAGCAGCAGGACGGGCCGGGTCAACGTCGACCCGTGCCGGGGGGGTAGTGCATGACGCGGGGGGCGCGGCAATGGAGCAGAAGGCAGCACGTCGTCGGTACGAGATGAACCGCTGGTCGTGGGCGTCGGTCGACGGCATCGTGTGGTTCACGGCGGTCTACCTGGCCACGTGGCTCAGGTTCGACTTCGCCGTCGAGCAGTTCGCGACACGCGCCGCGGTCTTCGCGGGGACAGCGGTCGTGCTGCAGATCCTGGTGGGAGCCGTGGTGGGGCCGTACGCGGTCGGCCACGTGCGCGGCTCCTTCGAGGAGTCGGTCGACATCGCGCGCACGGTCGGGATCGTCACCGGCGTCCTGGTGGCCTGGGCGCTGGTGGCCGAGCCGATCGTGGTGCCGCGCAGCGTGCCGGTGATCGCCGGTGCGCTCGCGCTCGCGGCGATGTTCGCCGTGCGGTTCCTCCTCCGCACGTGGCGCTCGCGCCGGCGCATCCCGCAGGCTGCGCAGCGCCGCGTCATCGTCTTCGGGGCGGGGGACGCCGGTCGTCGTCTGGTGCACGAGATGGACCACGACCCGCAGAGCGGGTACTACCCCGTCGCGCTGCTCGACGACGACCGCCACAAGCGACGCCTGCCGGTCGAGGGCATGCGGGTGCTGGGCGACCGTTCGCTGATCGACCAGGTCGCCCGCCAGAGCGGCGCCGACGCGCTCGTGATCGCGATCCCGCGTGCGGACGGTGCCCTGATCCGCGAGCTGTCCGAGATCGCGACGCAGGCGCAGCTCGACGTCCTGACGCTGCCGCCCCTGACCGACATCATCGACGGCCAGGTCAGCACGCAGGACCTGCGGAACCTGGACCTCAAGGACCTGCTGGGCCGGCGCGCCATCAGCATGGACACCACGGCGATCGCGGCGCAGATCTGCGGCCGCAACGTGCTGGTCACGGGGGCCGGTGGGTCGATCGGGTCGGAGCTGTGCCGGCAGATCGCGCGCTTCAGCCCCGCCAAGCTCTACCTGCTCGACCGGGACGAGTCGGCGCTGCAGGAGACGCAGGTCAGCCTGACGGGCGAGGGTCTGCTCGACAGCGACGAGATCCTGCTGGCGGACATCCGCGACCCCGGCGCCCTGCGGGACGCGTTCACCGCCGCCCAGCCGGACATCGTGTTCCACGCCGCCGCGCTCAAGCACCTGCCGCTGCTGGAGTCCTTCCCGCTCGAGGCGTGGAAGACGAACATCCACGGCACGCTCAACGTGCTCGAGGCCGCGGCCGAGGCCGGCGTGCAGACGTTCGTCAACATCTCGACGGACAAGGCCGCGCGCCCCACGTCCGTGCTGGGCTACAGCAAGCGCGTGACCGAGCGGCTGACGGCCCACTTCGCGACCACCCAGCGCGGCCGGTACGTGTCGGTGCGCTTCGGCAACGTCCTGGGCTCGCGCGGGTCCGTCCTGCACGTCTTCCGCGCGCAGATCGAGGGGGGCGGCCCGGTGACCGTGACGCACCCCGACGTCGAGCGCTACTTCATGCTCATCCCGGAGGCCTGCCAGCTCGTCCTCGAGGCCGCGAGCATCGGCAGCGACGGCGAGGTCATGGTGCTCGACATGGGCGAGCAGGTGCGCATCGCGGACGTCGCACGGACCCTCATCCGGATGTCGGGGCGGCGCGGCGTGAAGATCAAGTACAGCGGCCTGCGGCCGGGCGAGAAGCTCGGCGAGGAGCTGTTCTCCCCGACCGAGGACCGCCGCGCGACGCGGAACCCGCTGGTGACGTCCGTCGACGTACCGGTCCTGGGTCCCGACGACGTGCGCCGTCAGCAGCACCACGACGCGCAGGCGGCCAGGCGCTGGATGCTCGACCAGGCCGGCGCGAACCTCACGGTGGAGGTCTGATGACCCGTATCCACCTGTCGAAGGCGGACGTGACGGAGCTCGAGGAGAAGTACGTCCTCGAGGCCCTGCGGTCCGGGTGGGTCGCCCCGCTCGGACCGGAGGTCGACGCGTTCGAGCGGGAGGTCGCCGACCGGGTCGGCGTCGGGCACGCCCTGGCGCTGGCGTCGGGGACCGCGGCGCTCCACCTCGCGCTGCTCGAGCTCGGTGCGGCGCCGGGCACGGCGGTCGTGCTGCCCACCATGACGTTCGCCGCGTCCGCCAACGCCGTGATGTACACGGGCGCCGAGCCCGTGTTCGTGGACTCCGGCGCCGACGGCAACGTCGACCCCGCGCTCCTGCTGGAGGCGGTCGACACGCTGCGCCGCGAGGGCACCGTCGTCGCCGCGGCCATGACGGTCGACCTGTTCGGCCGGTGCGTGGAGTACGACGAGCTCGCCGACGAGCTCGCCGCGCGCGGCGTCCCGCTGCTCGAGGACGCGGCCGAGGCGCTCGGTGCCACGTACCGCGGGCGGGCCGCGGGGTCGTTCGGCCGTGCCGCGGCCTTGTCGTTCAACGGCAACAAGATCATGACGACGTCGGGCGGCGGCATGCTGCTCAGCGACGACGAGGCACTGATCGACCGGGCGCGCTACCTGTCGACGCAGGCCCGGCAGCCTGCGGCGCACTACGAGCACACCGAGGTCGGCTACAACTACCGGCTCTCCAACATCCTCGCCGCCCTGGGGCGTGCGCAGCTCAGCCGGCTGGACGAGATGATCGAGCGACGGCGTGCGATCCGTGAGCGGTACGCGGCGGCGGTCGCCGACGTGGCGGGCGTGGAGCTGCTGGGGCGCGACGGAGCGCGCGACGACGCCGACGACAACTGCTGGCTGACCTGCGTCACCTCCGCCGAGACGCGACGTCTCGACGTCGACCGCGCCGTGCGCCACTTCGCCGCCATGGAGATCGAGGTCCGTCACCTGTGGAAGCCGATGCACCTGCAGCCGGTCTTTGCTGACAGCCGCGCCTTCGTCACCGGCGCGTCCGATCGTCTGTTCCGGACCAGCCTGGCGTTGCCGAGCGGTTCAGCACTCAGCGACATGGACGTCCTGCGCACGACGACCGCCCTCGTGCAGCACCTGGCCGAGACTGCATGAACACGTCTCCGATGCCGACCTTCGACACGTCGTCGGGAACCGTCCCGCGCTCGCCGAACGTCCTCATCAGCTCGGCAGGCCGGCGCAACTACCTCGTGGAGTGGTTCCGGGAGGCCACCCGGAGCTTCGGCGGCCGCACCGTCGCCGTCGACGTCGATGCGCGGGCCGCCGCCGGTGCGGATGCCGATGTCTTCGTCGCCCTCCCACCGATCACGCACGACGAGTACGTCCCGGCGCTCGCATACGTGTGCGCCGAGCACGACATCGGACTGGCGATCAGCGTGAACGACCACGAGCTCGCCCGTTGGTCGAGCCTGGACCGCACCGCGTTCGACGCCGGCGGGACCATGCTGCTGGCACTCGACGCCGGTACGCAGCAGCTTGCAGAGGACAAGCTGGCGATGGCCGTTCGACTCACCGCCGAGGGCATCCCCGTCCCGGAGACGGTCTCGGCTGCCGGCAGTAGCAGGCCTGTCACCGACGTGGTCGTGAAGGCGCGATACGGGAGCGGGTCGAACATCGTCTCGCTGGTGTCCGCCCAACAGGCCCAGCAGGAGGCGGAGAGTCTGGCTCCTCTCGCACGCGACCGCCTGAACAACCCGATCCCGGACGCCCGCGCGGCACTCGACGCGCTCGTCGTGCAGGAACGCAAGGTGGGCCGGGAGTACGGGGTCGACGTGGTCAACGACCTCAGCGGCCGCTTCGCGGGTGTCCTGGCCCGGCGCAAGATCCGCATGCGGCACGGAGAGACCGACCAGGCCGAGAGCGTCGCGCCGGACAAGTTCCTCGACCTCGCCAAGCGTCTGTCCGACACGCTGCGCCATCGCGGGCTCGTCGACTGCGACGTCATCGAGTGCGCGGACGGGAGCCTGTGGCTCATCGACGTGAACCCGCGCTTCGGCGGGGGCTATCCGTTCTCCCACGTCGCCGGGGCAGATGTGCCGACGCTCTACCTGCACTGGCTCACGGGGGCCCTACCGGACACCGATCTCCTGGAGTACCGATCCGGGGTCGTCGCCTCGAAGCACATCGCCCTGGCGGTCGTCGCGCGATGACGACTCTCACCTCCCGAGCAGACCGCCGCGCCGGCGTAGCACCGCTCACTGCGCGCAAACGCGCTCTGGACGTCCTCGCGGTCCTGCTCGTCTCCCCCGTCGCGCTCCCAGTCGGCCTCGCGACAGCGGTGGCCGTGAGGCTCCGGCTCGGCAGGCCCGTGCTGTTCCGGCAGCAGCGCGTGGGCATGCACGCGCAGCTGTTCGACGTCCTGAAGTTCCGTTCGATGACCGACGTCCGAGATGACTCCGGTGAGCTGCTGCCCGACCAGGCCCGCCTCACGTCCCTGGGCCGGCTGCTGCGGCGGGCAAGCCTCGACGAGCTGCCACAGCTGCTGAACGTCCTGCGCGGCGACATGTCGCTCGTCGGCCCACGCCCGCTGTTGCCCCAGTACCTTCCGCACTACCGACCGGATGAAGCTCGCAGGCACGATGTGCGGCCCGGGATCACGGGTCTCGCGCAGGTGTCCGGCAGGAACGGACTGGGGTGGGACGACCGGCTAGCGCTCGACGTGCGCTACGTCGACACCGCGACGACGCGCGACGACCTGCGCATCCTCGTCCGCACCGTGGTGGACGCGTTGCGCGGCAGCGGCGTCGCGACGGTCGCCGGGCTCACGGGCGAACCACTGGACGTCGAACGGTCCTATCCCGTGGTCGGCGGTGTCTCGATGAGACGGTTCGCGGAGCGCGACGTCACCACACGAGTGCGTTGGATGAGTCACGAGGCGACGCGTCGCTACATGCGGCTGCCTACTGACCTCACGGAGGACGACACCCGTCGGTGGCTCGCGAAGGTGTACAACGACCCCTCCCGGCACGACTGGGTCGCCTACGAGGTCGCGACAGGGCGGGCGATCGCCATGCTCGGGCTGCGGGACGACGCCCGCGACGGGTGGCCGGAACTGTACCTGTTCGTCGATCCGGACCGCCGGGGAGAGCGGCTGGGCACCCGCACCCTGCACGTTCTCGTGCGGTGGCTCGAGGCGCAGCGCACGTACCGCGGGTGCCGGCTGTCAACTGCAGCGGGCAACACCGCCGCACGCCGCCTCTATGAGCGAATGGGTTTCCAGGAGACGCACTCAGAGCAGGACGGACGCACGCACATGGTGCTTCACGTCGCGACCCATAGGAATGACCTATGAGCCTCCTTAACGACAGCCCCATCGAATCCTTCCCCTCACTGAGCGACGAACTGGGGGTCGACCTGCTGGTCAAACGGGACGATCTGCTTCCCTTTCCCCTCGCCGGCAACAAGATCCGAAAGATCCGTGCAGAGCTCATGTCGCTTCCAGACACGCCGGGCCTCGTCATCACCAACGGTGCGATCGGTTCGAATCACTGTCGCACGCTGGCTTTCCTGGCTGCTCGGTCAGACTTTTCCGCGCATCTCGTTCTCCATGGTGAGCCGTCGTCAACAGGCAACACGCGGGCGCTCCATATGCTGGAGAGCCTCGGGGCGACGTGGGAGATCGTCGACGCACAACTGATAGCCCCGACGATTGCGGAGCGTAGAGCCTCCGCCGCCGCAGGGGGCACTGACGTCCACGTGATAAACGGCGGCTGCCACACCCCCGCGGGGGCGGTCGCCTATCGCGACGCCGCCACTGCACTGCTGCTCGATGTAGAGCCCGATTGGGTCATCCTCGCTTCAGGGACTGGCGCCACCCAGGGCGGCATCGCCGCAGCTGCACAGTCGCATGCCCAGACCCGCGTGGTCGGCATCTCAGTAGCCAGACCCGCGTCCCGCGGATCCGCACCCGTCGCCGAGGCTGCATCTTGGGCGGGTGCCGAGATCGAGGTCGATTTCCGCGACAGCCACCTCGATGGGGGCTACGGAGCCCATGCAGAGATCACGCGCCAGGCGGTGGATACCGGATGGCGCCACGGACTCCCGCTCGACACGACATACACTGGAAAAGCGATGGCAGGTCTACTGAGTATGATCAGCACGGGCGAGATCGCCCCTGGTGCACGAGTCCTGTTCTGGCATACTGGTGGTCTAGCGAATTATCTCCTCGGAGGAGACCTCCGGTGAAAACGCAATGGACAGACGGTGACAATTGCACACGCAGCGAGAATAACCAGTTGCGGCTACGCGCTCCACGACATCATCCACTGAGCGTATCGGCGAGCCAAGAAGCAAGCCCACCGACCTCGCGCAATGTCTCAAGCCTTCCCGACTACTACCGTCATTACCGCCACCTAGGCGCATTGATTGGTCAGGTGCTGGCGTGCCGAACTTGAGCACCACTCCTCGGATCGCCCGTACCGACCTCCGTCGAGCGCCAGGCTCACCACCCCGTGAGATGATTGGCGCCACCCTCCTCGCACTTCTCGTCAACGCAGGACAACTCAAAGCAACCCCCCTTCTATCCTGGGCGCCGGTCGATCTCACCATTCTACTTGGAGCCCTGGTGGGAGCATGGGCGATACTGGCATTACTTACGCAACCCTCAAGGCTGGCACCGGCCTGGCCACTGTTTCTGTTGCTCGTGGTGCTTAGTTTGTCGTCGATCGAACCTACGTATGGCGACTATGCAAGCACGAAAATAGTCACCCTGTTTTCAGTTACTGCAGTCTTGATGTTGAGCCCTTTCCTTCTCCTCCAGCACAGGGAGCAAGTCGACGCCTTTTTCTCCACAACTCTTGGCATAGCCTTCTTTGCGGCGATCTTCACTATCACGAATCCGGCGACGGTTGCCGACTACTCCACGCGCGTAACGTTCGACGGCACCAATACCATAGGCGCCGCTCGCATACTCGGGGCTGGAATCGTCGTCTGTGTCGTCCGGGCAATATGGTCAGACAGCACAGCACGCACCCGGATTGCATACGTGGCGCTCGTGCCAGTACTACTCTGGGCGCTCTTGAGCACAGGATCGCGGGGCCCCTTCGTAGCGGCCGCCCTCGCGGTACTGGTCGTATGCATCGTGGCGGTCGTCACCCGAAGAAGCAACGTATGGATGCTCGTTGCATTGGTCGCCATAACTGCGGCCGGATCAGTAGCTGCCGATCGCGCTTCTGTAGACGGAAGCTCGCGGATCCTTGGCTTCTTTGAGGGCGCCCGGGATGGTTCGACGCGGGCCCGGAACGAACTGTGGATAGGGACTACCGAACTGATTCCCAGCCAACCCTTTGGTGTGGGGATGGGCGGCTTTTCGGAGACGGGAGTATCCTGGGGCGCTTATGCGTACCCGCACAACATTGTGCTTGAGGTATTTGCAGAGGCAGGCTGGCTTACCGGTCTCCTTCTTTGTGCGATCATGTTGACCGCACTCGGGCGCTGCCTCGCGCAAGCCAAGACCAGCGGGCAGTTCCTGACACTCGGCCTCCTTGTCTTTTCGACCATTAACGCCATGGTTTCAGGCGACATCAACAGCAACAGGCTTCTATGGGTCATAATGTCTATCGCATTGATGCAGCCGCGGCTATCTGCCGCAATTCCTAGCGCAGCACGCGATATCAAGTGATCCCTAGCCTCTCCAGCTGCCGGCTGATCGCGGTCTCCTTGACGCTTGGGGTCACCGTCCTCCGCTAATGACGCCTCGAGCTTGTTAGCTCGTCGCGGTTCGTGGTGAACACAGCCTGATGGTGGGTGGTTACCACGAACCGCGAAGAGCTGTGAACGGACCCTGCCGAACTGTCGCGCGTTCCACGTTCTCGATGACGTGCGACCGTTTTCGACGGGCGGCCCTGCTGAGATCGGCCGTGTGGCACCCGCTGGCGGTCTCTGCGATGGCACTGTCGTAGCTTCCGGCGACGGTTTCCTCCCCAATGCCATGGAGACATGCACTTGCCCGTCACCGGGAGAGCTGCCCGATCCCCATTACGGGCTCTTCGCCGTTCCGGTGGGGACTACGTGATGAGTCCGCCGGTGGCCAGGAGCATGCGGAGGCGGTAGTTGTCGCGGTTGCGGTAGCCGCGGGCGATGCGGCGGTGCAGTTCGATGATGCCGTTGATGGCCTCGGTGCCGCCGTTGTTCGCCCGGCCGGTCTCGAAGTAGGCCAGGAACGCCTCGCGCCAGCGGCGCATGGTGTGCCCGAGGCGGGCGACCTCGGGGATGGGGCAGGTGTGGAACGAGGCGAGGATCTTTTCGGCGCGGGCTCGCCCGGCCGTGGTGTCCTTGGCCCGGTAGGCGGCGCGCAGGTCTTGGGCGCAGCGCCAGGCGACGTAGACCTCTTCGTGCGCCTCGTGCGCGGTGATCGCCCGTTCGAGCCTGGCGAGCTGGCGGTCGGTGAGGTTCTCGGCTCCGGCGGGCAGGATGGTCTGGATCCCGAACAGTGGGTCGCCCGTTGCGTCCGCGGTGCCCGGTGGTGTCTTGCTGGACGCGGCGGCGGACGTCGTCGACGATCTGGGGTGCCGAGCTTGACGACGTGGAACGCGTCCAGGACCGCGGTCGCGTCCGCGAGCTCGGCGCCGATCGCGGAACTGTAGCCTCCGAACGGGTCCAGGGCGGCGACCTGGACCGCGTCGCGGAACTGTGCTCCTCGCTCGACGAGCCAGTCGGCGTAGGCCTTCTTCGAGCGCCCGGGGACCAGGTCGAGCAACCGGGCACGGATGCGTGCGTACTGGTCACGGCTCAGGTCAACCATCGCGGTCAACTCCTTGGAGCCACGCTCGGGCGCGTCGCCGTGGTGCCAGATGTGCTCGTCGACCCCCAGCGACGTCACGCCGTCGAACCGTGCCGGGTAGGCCGCGAGGCAGACCAGCTCGGGCTTGACCGCGCGCCAAAGCGTCGCCCACCCGACCCCGAGCCGGCGGGCCAGCCCGGCGATCGTGGCGTGCTCACGACCTAGGGCGTGTCTGACAAAGAGTTGCGCCTCTGGCGAGGATGCTGGCGGGGTGTCGCGATTTCAGGTGCTCTCGGATGCTCAGTGGTCGTTGATCGAGGAGTTGCTGCCGCGACCGACGGGGC
>Ga0160438_1000058_pt1 | contig 64619 bp, 44 predicted proteins | sample HID1975K_E0MG_FD_108203 | JGI IMG/M metagenome (GOLD analysis project Ga0160438, IMG submission 108203) | Enriched soil microbial communities from UW Madison campus, WI, USA - HID1975K_E0 MG | ecosystem: Environmental > Terrestrial > Soil > Unclassified | place: USA: Madison, Wisconsin...
GGCTGCAATACGCGCCATGGATGCTTTGCAATCAGATGCAACGTAGCATCCAGAGCCTTGATTTTGCTCAACTTTTATCAAGAAAAGTTGATTAAGAAAAAGGTTCCTTTCTATTTAACAGAAAAAAATAAAATAGTCTTTCGTAATTACCCCCTAACTTTTACGTTTGATTCGCATGAATAGATTTTTGAATTGCGAACTATTTTTTACTATTTAATGCTATATTAAAAAGCATTTTTATCTAAGTTTGTCTTTTGATAAATGATGAATATGCAAAGTAAGGAAGCGGTGTTGGCCCCTATCATAAGGACTCTTGGTTTAGACGAAGCTTGCACACAATTATTAGATAAAAATGAAGAGATTAATCCGTACGGGATTACTCAAATTCAGGATATTTACACACTGATAAGCCATATTGGGGAAGCGCTTGACGTTGGGGAGCGGGCACGGAGTTTGGTAGACGAGTTAGAGGAAAGGATTAATATTGTTATCCATAAGCTTAAATTCATAGAGGCTAGCCAAAAATCTAAAGTATTGTTGGCAGTGGACAATCAATTACAACAGGATATAGATGACCCTTATCAACGTTTATTGATTGAAGCGGCGGGGGGGAGATCTTATAAATCCGTTTTAGGAGATGATAATCCGGGAATAATCATTGTTTTGGCTAAAGATCAGAATATGTATCAGCTATTGAGTGGTTTACCGCTAGTTCTCGCGGAAGAAGAATGGAGACATACCGATGCAATAAAGAACAACAAGGTGTTTTTAGTGGATGGACAGAGGAAATTAGATGGCAATTTGGTACGCGTAGCTGATGACATAGAGTTATTGGCGGAAATCATTTTCCCTCAGTATTTTGTGTTTGGGGAGCAAGGGGAGTCTTGGATGAAGTTTGAACTTTGATAAGTTGCGAGTTGCCCGTTGCGGGTACATTTCACCTTTTAGCTTTCGCTTTTTTGAATTATTGATATCTTGTTTGTTTTATAAGGCATCAATGAGCCCACCAGCTGGCGGGTTTTTACTTTTTACTTTTGAATGGTGAGTTATTACAGTACATGGAAGCCGATGGCTTAATTTAGTGTTTATGCAAGAAGAAAAACCAGATTTTGAGAAAATTGCCGCACAATTAGCAAAACCCTCTGGAGCAATGGGGATAGAGGTAGCTAGTAAGATGAATGAGAGTAATGGCGAAATGACACGTCATGTGATTGATCTATTAGAAATTAAGAATAAGGAGTTAGTATTAGAACTTGGGCCGGGCAATGCCAGGTTTGCCGCCTATGTATTGGAAAAAGCAAACGATGTGCAATATATCGGTGCAGACATTTCTGATGTCATGGTGGAAGAAGCAAAGAGGATAAATCAGTTGTATTGCAACCAGGGGACCGCTACCTTTTATATGGTTGATGGTGTTAGCCTACCTTTTGAAGACCAGTCTATTGATAAGGTTTTTACGGTGAATACATTATACTTTTGGCAAAAACCATTGAACACATTGGAGGAATTGCATCGCGTGCTAAGACCGGGAGGCTTGCTTTGTGTAGCGATTCGGAGCAAATCTTTTATGCTAACATTACCTTTTTCGAAATACGGATTTACCCTTTATAGTCCAGAAGAAGGGCTCGCTCTCTTTAAACAGAGCGATTTCCAGGATATTACTTTTACGGTGGTTTCCTCCGAAGGTGAAATATTTAAAGGTGAGCCGGTAATGAAAGAAGATGTGTTTTTTATGTTGCAAAAAAGACTTTAGGTAAAGACACGAGACAAAAGTATCAAGATACAAGACTTTTAAAAAGTAAAACGAACGTAAAATGCTTTTAGGAAGATCTTGGTACTTGATACTGAAATCTTGCTACTTTTTTATTTCACCAACTTCTTATATTTAATTCGCTTCGGACCAATATCGCCCAAACGTTTTTTGCGGTTCTCTTCATACTCCGAGTAGTTCCCTTCAAAGAAATAAACTTGCGAATCACCTTCAAAAGCCAGAATATGGGTGCAAATGCGATCGAGAAACCAACGGTCGTGTGAAATGACCACGGCACAGCCGCCAAAATTTTCCAGTCCCTCCTCCAGTGCCCGAAGCGTATTTACGTCAATATCATTCGTCGGCTCATCCAGTAGCAGTACATTGGAGCTCTTTTTTAAGGTGATGGCTAAGTGGACACGGTTGCGTTCCCCTCCGGATAATACATTGATTTTTTTTTGTTGATCAGCTCCATTGAAGTTAAATTTAGAAACATAGGCTCTTGAATTGATCGTACGATTGCCTAAGAAGATGTTGTCGAGACCGTCTGTTATGTTTTCCCAAACGGTTTTATTGGCATCTAAGTCGTCATGTAGTTGATCTACGTAACCCAAAGCTACTGTTTCACCTACACGGAACGAACCACTATCGGGAAACTCTTGGCCAGTAATCAATCGAAACAGCGTGGTTTTACCCGCGCCATTAGGCCCTATAATTCCTACAATACCCGCTGGAGGTAGCGAAAAGGTTAGATCATCAAATAACACTTTGTCTCCATACGATTTACTTACATTTTGTGCTTCAATCACCACATTTCCCAGTCGCGGTCCAGGTGGGATGAACAACTCCAGTTTATCTTCCCGCTCTTTGGTTTCTTCTGATGCTAGTTTTTCATAATTGGACAAACGTGCTTTTGATTTAGCATGGCGAGCCTTAGGGGCCATGCGTACCCACTCCAATTCACGCTCCAATGTTTTTTGACGTTTACTCTCTGTTTTTTCCTCCTGTGCCAAACGTTTTGCTTTCTGATCGAGCCAAGAAGAATAATTTCCTTTCCAAGGAATTCCTTCCCCCCGATCCAACTCCAAAATCCATCCCGCTACATTGTCTAGGAAATAACGATCGTGTGTGACTGCAATGACGGTTCCTTGGTATTGTTGTAAATGTTGTTCTAACCAGTCGATGGATTCAGCATCTAAGTGGTTGGTAGGCTCATCGAGCAACAAAACATCCGGTTCCTGCAATAAAAGCCGACATAATGCCACTCTCCTGCGTTCGCCTCCTGACAAATTGGCAATTTTGGCGTCTGGGTCTGGACAGCGTAATGCATCCATGGCTCTTTCCAGCTTATTCTCAAGCTCCCAAGCCCCTGTTGCATCAATTTTATCCTGCAATTCGCCCTGGCGGTTCATCAACTTTTCCATCTCATCTGGGTTCTCATAAACTTCGGGCAAACCGAATTTTTCGTTGATTTCTTCGTATTCGCTTAAGATCGATTTGATTTCGGCAACTCCTTCTTCTACGGTTTCCTTCACCGTTTTTTCGGGGTCTAATGTAGGTTCCTGCGCTAAATAACCCACGGTATAGCCAGGTGAAAAAACAACATCTCCTTGATAGGACTTGTCTAGGCCAGCAATGATTTTCAATACCGATGACTTCCCGGAACCGTTTAGGCCAATGACACCTATTTTCGCTCCATAAAAAAAGGACAGATAAATATTTTTTAGTACCTGTTTTTGAGGCGGGTAAATCTTATTTACGCCTGCCATCGAAAATATTACTTTCTCGTCTGACATAATTGTGATAAAAATGTCCCACAAAGATGGCGATATTTGGTCATAAACGCGTAACTTTAAGTATCCTAATTACTGACAGGCGTCTTGAATAGAGGAAATGGCGTAATTGTTGATAAAAGTTACAGAAAGCGCTCGATGTTTAATTAATAATTTTTATACATTAGAGCATTAAAAGAAAGGTAAACACATTCATGGAAGCAAAATTCTCGCCACGCGTAAAAGACGTTATCTCCTATAGCAGGGAAGAAGCGCTTCGACTTGGACACGATTATATCGGCACCGAGCATCTTTTGCTGGGCCTGATCCGCGAGGGAGATGGTTTAGCAATCAAGATATTAAAGCATGTAGGAGTAGATACTGCCCGATTGCGCCGTTCGATTGAGGAAGCCGTCAAGGGAACGTCATCTACTACTGCTAATCTGGGAAATATTCCACTTACAAAGCAAGCGGAAAAGGTGCTTAAAATCACCTACCTGGAAGCTAAGATATTTAAAAGTGAAATTATAGGTACAGAACATTTATTACTCTCTATCTTAAGGGATGAGGATAATATTGCCTCGCAGATACTACAGCAATTCCATATCAATTACGATATTTTTAAAGCTGAAGTGGAGCAGAATAAAACGGAGATTACAGATCAGGCAGCCGGATCGGCAGCCGGTGATGATGATTACCGGGATGAGGATAGTTTTAGTCAACCTAAAAAAGTGTCAGACATTAAATCAAAAACACCCGTACTGGATAACTTTGGTAGAGATCTTACTAAAGCGGCAGAGGAAGGTCGTTTGGATCCAATTGTTGGACGTGAAAAAGAGATTGAACGCGTATCTCAGATTCTTTCACGTCGTAAAAAGAATAATCCTATCCTTATAGGAGAGCCCGGTGTGGGTAAATCTGCTATCGCTGAAGGCCTGGCCTTACGCATCATACAACGAAAAGTTTCAAGGGTCCTTTTTAACAAACGAGTAGTTACGCTCGATTTAGCATCACTCGTTGCAGGTACTAAATACCGTGGACAGTTTGAAGAGCGGATGAAAGCAGTGATGAATGAATTGGAGAAATCGCCTGATGTCATCTTGTTTATCGATGAGATTCACACCATAGTGGGTGCAGGTGGAGCTTCTGGTTCATTGGATGCTTCAAATATGTTCAAACCTGCCTTGGCACGTGGAGAAATTCAATGTATTGGTGCTACGACTTTAGATGAGTATCGCCAGTACATCGAGAAGGATGGTGCATTGGATCGTCGTTTCCAGAAAGTGATGATTGAACCGGCTACTCATGAAGAAACCATCGAGATTCTTAATAGGATTAAGGATAAGTATGAAGAGCATCACGCAGTTACGTATACTCAAGAAGCAATTGACGCTTGTGTTAGCTTAACTACGCGATATATTACAGATCGGTTCTTGCCGGATAAGGCTATCGATGCTTTGGATGAAGCAGGTTCTAGGGTACACTTGACAAATATACATGTTCCGCAGAGCATCATTGATATTGAGGAAAAAATCGAAGATATCAAAGTAGAGAAAAACAAGGTAGTACGCAGTCAGAAATATGAGGAAGCTGCTAAATTGCGTGATACAGAGAAAAAGTTGTTAGAGGAACTGGATCGCGAAAAACAAGCTTGGGAAGCTGAAACGAAAACGAAGCGTTACACTGTTACAGAAGACGACGTGGCGCAGGTAGTATCGATGATGACAGGTATCCCTGTGCAGCGTGTTGGCCAAACCGATAGCCAGAAGCTTTTGAATATGGCCGACTCTATGAAGGGAAGGATTATTGGGCAAGATGAAGCGGTGAAAAAACTGGTGAAGGCCATACAACGGACTCGTGCTGGTTTAAAAGATCCGAAAAAACCCATTGGTTCCTTTATTTTCTTAGGCCCTACCGGTGTAGGTAAAACAGAGCTTGCCAAAGAATTGGCCCGTTTCATGTTTGATAGCGAAGATTCACTCATCCAAATAGATATGAGTGAATACATGGAAAAATTTGCGGTATCTCGTTTAGTGGGGGCGCCTCCGGGATACGTAGGGTACGAGGAAGGCGGACAGCTAACGGAAAAGGTACGCAGAAAACCATACTCGGTTGTTTTATTAGATGAAATCGAGAAAGCGCATCCTGATGTATTCAATCTGTTGTTGCAGGTATTGGACGAAGGGCAGTTGACCGATAGTTTGGGTAGAAGAGTGGACTTTAGAAATACCATCGTGATCATGACTTCTAATATTGGTGCTCGCCAATTGAAAGATTTTGGTCAGGGTGTAGGTTTCACTACTGCTGCTAAAACCACACAGGCTGAAACGCATTCGCGCAGTGTGATCGAAAATGCGCTGAAGCGTGCTTTTGCCCCTGAGTTCTTAAATCGTGTAGACGATGTGATTGTGTTTAATTCCTTAGGTAAGGAAGAAATTTTCCAAATCATCGATATCGAATTAAGGGAATTGTTTGCACGGATTCAAGGTTTAGGATATACTGTAAACTTAACAGAGGCTGCGAAAAGCTTTATCGCCGATAAGGGTTTTGATAGTAATTTTGGTGCCCGTCCGTTAAAACGCGCGATACAGAAATATTTAGAAGATCCAATTGCAGAAGAAATTCTGAAAGGTGGTTTAGCCGATGGTGCTGTTTTAGAGATCGATTATAATAAGGAGAAAGAAGAAGTTGTGGTTAATGGTTCAAATAAAACCACAAATAAAAAATCTTCTAAACCTACAGATATCGAAAAAGAGCATGAGGAAAAAAAGGATGAAAGTGAGAAAGAAGGGTAGTTAATTAGCTGATTTTACTTTAGCGAATTAGCTACTGATATAAAAAAAGGTGTTACTATTTCCAGTAACACCTTTTTTTATGGGTCTTGTAGTCGTTGAATGTTAACCAAAATGAACAATCTGAACAGTTACAAAAAAAACAAATATTAAAGATGGAGCGATTATTGCTTAAACCTTTTGGAGTTTTGCCACTCTAAATAGGCAATAATGAAGTGGCGAAGAGGTTGATTAGTGAGCTAGGTTATAGTAGAAACCGGCTCGCAACGCGCAAAGACAACGCACAACTAAATTGAATAACCAAAAACAATAGCGAATGAAGAAGTATTTATTTTTAATGATTGCCTTGGTAGGCTTGGTAGGAATGAGTGGGTGTAAGAAGACAGAAATTATAGAGAGAGAAATTAATTCTAATAGAACTATTATTAGCGAATTACCTCCCAGTGCTTGGCGTTCAATAAATAATGGTCAAGGATGGGAAGTGGAATTAAATGTTCCAGAGATTAACAGTGATGTTTTTGAATACGATAACGTTGCGGTTCACTTGATGTTCGAAGATGAGATTTACGAGCCTCTAACAACTGTATACGAGGGAGTTGCCTATCGTTATGATTATGCTGTTGGAAATATTCTGATTGACGCGAAATGGGCAGATGGGGGTGGAGGAGCTATGCAAACCCCTCCCCCTACTAGATGGGTTAAAATCATTTTATCAGAATCGCGAGAAATATAGCCGGATACGTAAGTAGAAATCATGATCAAAGAAAAAAGCAACGGGTTAAACAATCCGTTGCTTTTTTCTTTGATAAGACCATGCGAGGAATAAATTCTAAGAGTCTACCCCCTTTTTTTCGATACGGCACTGTGTTACACCGGTAGAAGAATACCCACCATCATGGTATAAATTCTGCATGGCAACCATGCGCGTCAAGTCTGAGAATAACGTGATGTAGTAATCGATGCATTGCTCTGCCGAGGCATTATCCAATGGCAACATGGCATCACGGTTCGTTAAGCCGTGAGATTTATATACATTGTGGGATTCACAGACATTGTTTCACTCCATTTAACTGTAAGTCAAGTCGATAATTTTGAACACTGTGAGCCATTCTTTTGATTCATTGTGTGTAGTTAGGAATAACTGGAACCGAGAGTAAATTATCACCCTGGGCTCTAATTCCTTTTTATTTATCTCGAGGAAGGTACGATCCAAGAAGTGTCTGGTTTATCCGATCCCGCTCCTGGTCTTGTGCTTCCTGCACCTCCTTCTCTCGGTGGGGTTATCTTCATAACTGCTCTGTATGCATAATCAAAATCGATAATAGTGTTGATAGCAAAATATGCTATCCCATTAAATTCAGGTATGTCGTCGATAGTTGCACCGCGAACTACTGCATAACCTCTTAAAGATTTTTGATATTTAAAAAAGCTGAGCTTATCTTTCTTTATCATCAGCTCTATTTTTCTCAGATCATCTACCGTAATAGCTGTTCCTTTGGAAACATAGAAATAAACCTCTCTAATAGTTCCACTACGATCTGCAACCGCAAAAAATTTGAGTCGTGTATCTCTAAAAGAAAAGAGCTTTTCTTTACTAAAGGATTTATTCAGTTCTGTTGTAAAATAATTTGAATAGAATTCGGTTGTTCTAGCGTATTCATTTCTTGCATCGGGATATTTTGCCACTTCTGAAGCAAGCGAATTCTGACTGTTTTGCACGCGGAGGCTCTGTCCCGTTGATTCTAACTGCTTAACGGTATAACTGCTCCCGTCGGAAGCAGTTACCTGCGTTTTATTGTCAAAAGCAGATTGAGCTTCGGATGCAAAAAACGTGAATAATATTAGTACTGTTGTTAAAGTTGTTTTCATTTTCGTTATTTATAAGCAATCAGCGTCTTTTAATAAATCAAACATCACTTTTGGTTCCAGATTGAGGTCGTGAACCAAGTTTTTATACTTAGGGTTATACTTACCAAATTCTTTGAGAAATTCAAAGTAGTTCGTTTTTATAGTTTCAAAGTTATCAGGATATTTTGTCCCACCTACCGTAATTGTTTCAAGCCAATCTAAATACTCTAATTTCGATCCCAATGCGTAATAACCATATCTCGCTAATTTTTTTTGATCCGTAGGATTAAGACTTTGCCGGATATCATATAAAACTTTAACTTCGTATTCTATGTTCTGTGCGCCAGGAATGCCGTTGTCGAGATATTTAGTTATTCCATTATATTTTACATCTTGATAAGCATGGATTAGCTCTTCCATGATGTTTTGTAGTCCAGCACCCGTATTATCTATTTTTAGGGTTTCTGTTCGCGGGTCATAAGCCGCCGGAGTTGGAAGAGAAGGGTTTTCTTCAAAATAAAGTGTCTTTTTGTTGCTGGATAATCGTGAAATAACAACTTTTCCCAAACAGTCATCCAGCGCTTCTTGTAAAAGCCTTTTTGTAGTACTTCCTAAGATTACGCCCTTTTTTACGAGAGATTGGATAGCGTTCTGAACGGGTGATGGAATGGTCCCACTCCAACCACCGGGAGGCATGGGAGGTATCACAATATCTTCACATACAGGAAATGACGATGTGTTAACGATAACCCATTCAAAAAATGGGCAGGCGATTGGAGCAGGAGGCATACAACCACCGTTACTTTCAGTAGCGGTTATATAAGCTCCACCTGTAACGCCACTATTTACGCAGGATCCAGAATAGGTACAGATGTATCTATCATAGCATATCGGAATTGTCCCTGGTATTCCCGTAGACATTATTTTTCTATCCGTGTCTAATCTTTTAATACCGTTCTGGAAAGTTCCAATGTTTGCACTTCCATAATAATCTTGTACAATTACTTTTCCGCTAAATTCTGTAGTTGGTTTATCGAAGGAATTTGTGCTGTCTTTCTCAAAATATCTGGCCGTTAAAAATTCGTACGCATCCTCTTTTTCCTTTACAATCAAAAATGACTTGTAATTTGTTTCAGTTGGAAGCGCTCCTGAAGCTGAATTGTTCTTCCAAATAACAGGAATATAATAAAGATTGGTTTCATCATTCGTTGTACTGGCTACCTTTTCCCATGCTAGCTCTTGTCTGAATTCGTCTGTTCCTGTTTTTATCTGCATTAAAGCAGTGTCTAAATTTTTTGAATAGAAATGCTGCTTTATTTGGTCAATCTTCAAATCTTTTTGTTCCAATTCCTGCAATGCTTTTGAACAGGCTGCTACGATTATTAAAGCAAGGATGGATAAGAATAAATAGTAACTTTTTCTCATATTTTTTGTTTAGTATTTGTGGTAATAAAAATAGTTTTGTGATGTTTATGGAAAGAATTTTTTACACAAAAGGTCGTTAAGCTTACACGAAAATAATTAAGACAAGTTTGGATGAGGTGTTTCCTCGTGATTTTTGTTAGCATGCTGAGAGTTAATTAGATAATTCCCATTACTAATAAAAATTTTTGGAGGGTATAATAGTAGAAGCTGTAACAGAGATACTGTTAGTTTGATAAAAGACTGCAAATCAAGCAAAAATAAACGGTTTCAACCCATTTGTTTTTGCTTGATCAGGTTGTTGCAGGGAATAATTTCTAAGGAGTTATTCCCATGTTTTGGATCAAACGTAGAGCTTTTTTTGATGAGGCTGAGAAACATTTGAATTAGATGTCGGTATAGTACAGGAAACACGCTGCTAAGTTTCCTTATAAACAAAAAGCAACGAGTTTTTACCCGTTGCTTTTTCTACGATTGTGCTTTACTAATCTTACAAATCAATTCCAATCTTCTCCAATACGGCACTGGTTACGCCGGTTGACGAGTAACCACCATCATGGTATAGATTCTGCATGGTTACCATGCGGGTAAGGTCTGAGAATAAAGTGATGCAGTAATCGGCACATTGCTCCGCCGAGGCATTACCCAATGGCGACATGGCATCAGCAAAATCAAAGAAATCACCAAATCCTTTTATGCCTTGGCCAGCAGTGGTTTTGGTGGGCGACTGGGATACGGTATTTACTCGTACTTTTTTTGCTACACCATAGTGGTAACCGAAACTGCGGGCAATGGATTCTAAGGTCGCCTTAATGTCGGCCATATCATTGTAGAAGGAGTAGGTGCGTTGCGCAGCGGCATAGGTTAAGGCTACTACACTTCCCCATTCATTAATGGCATCTAATTTTTTGGCTACACTTAACATTTTATGAAACGACAGGGCCGATACATCCATGCCTTTTTGGAAGTAATCGTAATTCGCATCGGTGTAAGGAATATTTTTGCGCACATTAACACTCATACCGATCGAGTGTAACACAAAATCGATCTTTCCGCCTAAAATCTCCTGAGATTTGGTGAATAAGTTCGTTAGGTCATCCACGCTGGTGGCATCCGCAGGAATAATCTCTGATCCTGTTTGTTCTGCCAATCCATTTAACTCACCCATACGCATCGCGATAGGCGCATTGGTCAACACAAAAGCTGCTCCTTCTTCGTGTGCTTTTTCGGCTACTTTCCAAGCAATAGAGCTAGGATTTAAAGCGCCGGATATAATTCCTCTTTTCCCTTTTAGTAGGTTATAAGCCATATCGGTTCTATTTGTTTGTTGTTATATACTTGTTTAAGAGGGTAAAAATACGAATTTTTTCTTACCCCACTAATAACTCTTTAGCGTGACGTAAAGCGGCTTCCCCAGGATTGCTTCCACTTAGCATCTGGGCTATTTCTACCACGCGTTCTTCCTCTTTTAACTGCCGCATATGGGTGCGGGTAACATTCCCTTCATCGGCTTTATATACCTGATAATGTGTGTCTCCTTTGGAGGCAATCTGTGGTAAATGGGTAATGGCAATGACCTGCATATGCTTCGCCATCTCCTCCATGACATCACCCACCTTTAAAGCTACCTCTCCTGAAATACCGGTATCGATCTCATCAAAAATAATGGTGGGCAATGATGAGGTTTTGGCAATGAGGGACTTAATGGACAGCATTAAACGGGAAAGCTCGCCGCCTGAGGCTACTTTGCTCAGTAACTGTGGTACCTGTCCTTTGTTGGCGCTAAAAAGAAAGCGCACTGCATCCTTCCCTGAAAGGCGAAGATCTTCGGTAGAAGATAATTCAATGGCCAGCACACTATTGGGCATACCAACTTCTCCTAAGACCTTTGCCACTTCGTTCTGAACGATCGGGACGGCCTGGCTTCGAACATCACTTAAGATGCTGGCGAATTGCTCACTTTCTTTTTTTAGTTCGTTATGCTGAGCAGTAAGTTTAGCGACTTCATCATCATTGGAAGAGAGTTTAAGCAATTTGCTTTCCAGTTCCCGCTGGAGGATTAAAAGTTCTTCTACCGTGCTCACATGATGTTTCTGCTGCAGCTGGTATATTAGACTCAAGCGGGCATTTACTGCCTCCAATCGGTCCTCATCAAATAATACGCTCTGTTCGGTACGTTCGATTTCTTCGGAGATATCTTTGACTTCAATAAGAGTACTTTGCAGACGCTGGCTGAGCTCCGTTAAATCCGGTACGTAACGTTCTGCCTGCTGTACTTGTTGAAGTGCTTCTTTCAACGATTGTATAACGGGTTGTTCATGCTCACTGAGTAACAAGTTGGCGCCGAGCAAAGAACGTTTAATTTCTTCTGCATGGCCTAACTGATTCTGCTCTTGCTCTAAACTTTCCTGTTCGCCCGCCGTTAATTTGGCCGTTGCCAATTCATCAAACAAAAATTGATGATAATCAGCTTCTGTTTGGGCTTGTTTAACTTCTTCTAGAAGTTCTTTTAAACGCTGGTTTGTTTGCCGGTATTGCCTAAAGGTTTCCTGATATTGATTTAAAAGTGTTGCGTTCTTTCCAACGCTATCCAGTGTCATCAGCTGAAAGTCTTCTGTGTTGATTTCCAATGTTGCGTGTTGGGAATGGATGTCTATTAAACGCTCACCCAATGCCTTTAATACATTTAAGGTAACTGGTGTATCGTTGACGAAAGCTCTCGATTTACCATCTGCACTAATTTCTCTGCGGAGAATGGTTTCTTCCGCATAATCAAGATCCTGTTCATCAAAAAATGGCTTTAAATGGTATTCAGAAATGTGAAAAAACCCTTCAATAATGCACTTATGCTCTTGGTTGTAAAAGTATTTACTCTCGGCCCTTTGTCCTAAAATAAGCGATAAGGCACCTAATATGATTGATTTTCCGGCTCCTGTTTCACCGGTAAGAATGTTGAGTCCTTTAGATGGCTTAATATCCAGCTCATCGATTAAAGCATAGTTTTTGATAGATAAACGGCTAAGCATGTTTTTTGATAATTGTTTAAAGGCTTTTCAGCGTCTCGTATTTATTAATATTTGCAGGATCCACTTCTGATAATAAGTTGACGGCCTTTATGCGATCGGGTCCTTGAAGACCACTGATAATTCCTACAAACTCGTCTGATTTTGCACTGAAAAATAGTTGGTTATAAGTGGCGCCTTGCACCATTCTATCCACCCTTTTCAATAGAGGGAGCAAATCGAGTAGGTTTTTACGGGGCATCGTTTGGTTTTCGGCCATTTTATCCAATATACTCAGATGATATTGATACGAAAAATCGCGTAGTGGTTGGAAATTTTTATCCAGTATATTGCTGATAATCCAAAAACGGTTATTTAGACCCTCAATAGATTTCCATCCGCTAAAATTAGCGGTTTGCGCATTGTTAACCACCCGTTGGGCTAAGGTGAAATAGGGAGTACCGCCATCCTGACTAAATGTGTCGGCATCTAAACCAACAATGATATAAGCATAGTAGGCGAGGAGGGATGTCAAATTGCCTATATACTGCTGATCGGAGAAATCCAGTGGTTCTCCTTCATTATAGCTGAAATCGAAATTTCTGTCGGATGCACTGAGGACAGTACTGTTGTAGGTGCTGTTATAAATGGGCCTGGTAGAAATTAGCTGTGCTTCTGCTTTGTAATTACTACTGCCATCCCATTCTTTCACGGTGATAACCACGCTGCAATCAATACGTTCTTCAGGCAAAATGGTGCTTTCACTCCATTTTTTGTTATTCAAAAAATCGCTAATAGCTTGCTGTAATACGTCAAATGCTCTTTTGTTGGTAGCCTGTACCTGTGGTGATAATATTTGCACCTGAGCGTTCAGATCCTGCGCCCAAGTGGAGGCCGCTAGCGATAGAAATAAGAGAAAAAAGAGGATGATTCTTCTAGCCATGTTTTGCTGAGCCATTTATTTAAAACCAAAGGTACATAATAAAATAGGCTAAAATTAAAAAGTGAAAAGTAAAAATTTAAAAATAGGGAGATGTTCTAGGGGGGTACGTCAGTAATGGGATGGATCAAAAGGATCGTCCAAACAGGAGATAAACTTGGGTGTATGGTACATTTAGGGAGAAATTGCCACATTGGTAAAAAGGGGAGATACCATGGTGTCTCCCCTTTTTGGTCATCAGAACAGTGGTTAGAAATTAGCTCGATCGCGGTCCCACCATAGACGGGTACCTCCATTATCCGGCCCACCTAATAATTGCAGGGCACGCTGAACTTCTGCACCATTGGTGTTATATTCATTCTGGCTGAATGGCAATCTCCTGATCTGGATCCGAGTGTCAATCAGGCCGCCACTATTATTTACTACCACTGGGAAGATTCTTGGATACCCGGTACGTCTATATTCGCTCCAGGCTTCCTGACCCTCGGGGAAGATAGCTAACCATTTTTGGGTAATAATGCGTTCAAGTTTTTGTTCATCGTTGGCCCCGTTATCCCAATGAATTGTTACATTGGTAGGTGCTTCCGCATTGTTTTGAGCATTTTTTGGATCTACATAAGCGCTGGGTTTGCTGGTACCATCATTGATATAGTTATTGGCTCCACTTACTCCCCACTGGTCAAAAGAGATTTGAATACCTTGTTCATAGAGCGACTGAGGGGTTCCTCCAGCATTAGCCCATCCCCTTAAAGCGGCTTCTGCACGCAAGAAGTATACTTCCGCAGCACTCATTAACATGGGGGCGGTTGTCGCTGTAAATGAAGGGTTGCTCCCGTCGGTTATATTTAAGTTGGAATAACCTATATAATCATCTTTGGTTAAATTAGCGGCACCAACACGAATTCCTTTGTATACGTTTCCGACTACGTTATCGGTAGCTCTATCCATGTACTTGCTGATGCGCGGATCATTATACCCATTCATATAAGACTCTAAGGAAGCATTCATGCGAACATCTCCCCAGTTCTTAGCGATAAAAAACAGTGGATTCGAATAGTTGGCGTCGGTAGGTACCGTTATTTTAAAATTTTGACTGTTTGTTTCAATAAGGCCGCCATTGGTGCTGCTGAGCGCTTTTTCGGCTTCCTCGCGTGCTTTCTCACCATTGGCTTTTACGATACGCAGGGCTAAACGCAGACGCAGTGAATTGGCTAGGCGGAGCCAGTTCTGAAAGCGTGTAGTGTTGTCTACCCCAGTATAGACCAGATCTGCACGATTTATGTTTTGCGGAACCTGCTCTTCGTTCGGGTTTTGAACAAAGGCTTGTAAAAGTGATTGCGCGGTGTCTAGTTCGAGAAAGAAACGGTTGTAGATATCTTCCTGGCTGTCGTATGGAATACCCCCCGTTCCGCCAATCTGACTATAAGGCATAGGGCCATAAATATCGGTTGCCCTGCTCATTGCTTCTACTTTAACAATTAAAGATGCTCCATACAGGGCGGGATACGTTTGTTCCAGTCCGTTGTTTTTTAGTTTATTCAAGGAGTTCAGTACATCGAGGTATACTACTTTGAATGGTTCGGTATTCCATCCATTCACCATGGAATAATTCAGGTTGTTCTGCCCACTATTAAAAGGGGTAGGCGACATAAAATAACCGGAAAATACATCCGCATTCAGATTCTGCTGCACTTGATAGGAATTGGGATCCCCACCCGCGGAAAAGTTGTAAATGGCCATCTGTGCCCTACGGAAGAAGATTTCCAGATCCTGCCCGTTTGCTTTCAGATCTTCGTCTGAAACACCTGTATTATTGGTGTTGAAATCTTCAAAATTTTTGGTACAGCTACTAAAGCCCAAGATAACAAAGGCGATGAATAACATATATGTATTCGCTAGCTTGTGTTTTTTTATATTCTTAGTTTTCATCTATTTATTTTATTGATTTATTGTTAGTCCTTAGCGGCATCAATGAGATCGGTTTGCTTCACAGCTACCTGCTGCGGTCGCTAAGTTTTAGCGGCTGATGAGCGCTCGATGAAAATAACCGAAGCGACAGCGAAGCTCATTGACACCTGAAAATGTAAATACTTGTCAATAATCATTGCCCTGTGTGTCAATATTATTTACATCTCGGTTTCATGATATTCTAACTAGAAAGTAGCATTAAGAGTTAAACCATAACTGCGAGTAGCTGGTGGAATAAAGATGTCCAATCCACTCAACGTATTTCCGGTTGAAAGGGTAACTTCAGGATCAAAAGGCGCCTTCTTGTGGAAATAAAATAGGTTTCTGCCTACAGCGGAAACTCTTAAGCTTTTAAAGAAACTTTGTTTTACCGGAATATCGTAACCCAACGTCAGCTCCCTTAGGCGTACGACAGTTCCATCATAGATGTAATTGCTGGTAACCGGACCGATGCCTCCTGTGGAAGTATACCACTTTTGGGGGTCTACTGAGTTGACAGCATTACCACGCCCGTCCACTCCGTTAATTGCTACACTTCCTGCTAGACGCGCATCGCCAGACGCTTTGGAGACTCCGTAACCATCTAATAGCGATTGGGTAACCGATAACACATCATAGTTGAATTTTCCATCAATTAGGAAAGATAGGGAGAAGTTTTTATAGTTCAGATTGTTGCGCCAGCCCATTTGCCACAGGGGGTTGGCATTTCCTAATTTGACATAGTCTGAATTTTTTAATGGAGTGCCATCGTCGCCTACTATAATCCGGTCTTGATCATCTCGCTGAAAGTCGATACCGTATATATCCCCAAAAGAACCACCTACTTCAAACTTGGACGCATAATTGTTTCTTCCTTCGCCTGTCAGCGAGAATTCCTGAATGTTGTCGGATAGCTCAATGATTTTATTCTTATTATGTGAATAGTTCAAACTAGTGGTCCAATTGAAGTTTTCCGATTTGATCGCATCAAAAGTGAGTAGTAATTCCACACCTTGATTTTGGATATTACCTGCGTTTATCGCATAGTTGTCATAGAAGGAGGCCTGACTGGCAGCAATACTAAAGAACTGATTTTTTGTATTGGTTTTGTAATAGGTAAAATCCAATCCTAAGCGATTATCCAAGAATTTCCACTCCGTACCAATTTCCAGAGAACGGGTGATTTCGGGTTTTAAATCTCTTAGGAAGGTTGTCGTGTTGAGATTGATTACCCCATAAGGATTCAGTGAATTGAGTAAATAGGTGGTGTATGGCGGGAGATCGTTCCCTACTTCCGCGTAGGAACCTCTGATCTTAGCTAAGTTGATAAATTCGGGTAGATGAAGTTTTTCGTTTAATGCAAAACCCAGACCTACTGATGGGTAGAAGAAAGATTTGTTTTTCGTGAAACTTAACGTGCTCGACCAGTCATTTCTGGCGGTGAGATCTAAGAATATCCACTCATCGTAAGTGAGGTTTGCACTGGCAAATACCGACTGTAATTGGCGGCGATTTCTTGCTAAAGTGCTGATATTAGGTGTTTTAGAATTTTGTAGGTTAAATACGTTAGCAGTAGATAAACCCTCTGTACCACTATTGTATGTGGAACCTTCCGTTTTCCAATCGGTAATGCTGGTACCTAATACGCCTGTAATCCCCAATTTATCGGTAACCTGGAAATTCATATTCGCAATCAGATCGGCATACTGCTGGGTAATGGTTGTGTTCGTATAGGAATAGGCACCGTTTGGACGAGCTAAAACACTTTGGGTACCTGCATATATTTTTGTTTCATATACTTCGTTGGTGCGGTCCAAACTACCTCGCCCCTGAATGGATAACCATGGTGCTACAGTATATTTGGCACTTGCATTCAATAGCAAGCGGTTCCGATTTGAATAATTTTGGTTGCGGTTTACAATCCACCATGGATTTTGTTGTGTCGTTTCACTGTCGGATAGATACGGCCAATTCTGGTCGTTCAAGTTCTTTTGGGGATTAAACTGCTCGAAAGTTTGGTAAGGACTGATATCATTTCCTCTCGGAAATAAATACAAACCTACTATAGGATTAAAGTAAAATCCTGTTTGAGGAGCATTATCCAGTTTTTGAGAAATATAACTCGCACCCGCGTCTATATGCAGTTTGTCGTTGAGAAAATTAGCCGATTCCTTGAAGTTTACATTATGCCTTCCCAGATTGTTGTTCGGTTGAATCCCTTTTGCTTCTGTATTGGCATAAGAAAAATAGGTCTGCGCTTTTTCATTTCCACTGGAAAGACTAATGGAATTGGTAAAATTGCTTCCCGTACGGAAAAACTTGTCTACATTATCGTATTTTGTTCCATCCGTTGCAGCACCCCAGCTGCTTAAAGAAGAAGGATTATTGACACCGTCAGATCCCTGTCCGAAGCTGTTTTGGAATTTAGGTGTATAAGCCGCCTGATCGATCAATGCACTGGAAGAGAAGCTAACGGATGTTCTGCCCGATTTTCCCGATTTAGTGGTAATCAGAATCACGCCGTTTCCGGCCTGGCTGCCATAGAGCGCCGCGGCAGAAGCTCCTTTCAGAACAGAGATGCTCTCAATGTCGTCAGGATTGATCGTTGAAATAGGGTCGCCTGCATCTCTTTCACCGCCAAACACATTTCCCGGCTGAGTTCCGGTAGTTGTGTTGTTGATAGGGACTCCATCGACAACATAAAGCACCTGATTGCTTCCAGAGGCCGATTTATTTCCCCGTAATACGACTTTGGCAGATCCCCCTGGTCCGGAAGAACTTGGGGATATGTTTAGTCCTGCCACTTTTCCATTCAGCGTGTTGATCAAGTTAGGACTTTTGGCTTTGTTCAGTTCTTCACCACTAACTTGTTGAGTGGAATAAGTGAGTGATTTTTGAGCACGATTGATACCCAATGCTGTTACAACTACACCTTCCAGCTCTTGTGAAGAAGGATTTAATGTGATATTTATGGTGTTGGCATTGGGGTCAATTGGAATTACACGCGTATCGTATCCAATTGAGCTGATATCCAAAGTGCTCGCGTCACTTGGAACGGTTAATTGAAATTGACCATCTACATTGGTAGAAGTGGCCGTATTAGTGCCTGTTACTTTGACAGTGGCCCCAATAATAGGAGATTGGTCTTGTGCGTCTGTTATGGTTCCGGTTAGTTGTCTTGTTTGTGCAAAAACATTAAGTTGGAATATAAATAGCATAGAGAATACCCATAATAGTATTTTCAAGGAACCCAAGGTTTTATCTTTCATTTTTACGTATTCTTAAATTTATGATACAAATAGTTAATACAATAAGGTATAGGTCTTAACGTCAGAAGTGCTCGCTTAGAGCAATGTCATACATTAAGTGTACATATTACCATAATTTGAGTTTGCAGGTGTATTAGGAGGAGGAGCTTCAAGCGTGGAAGGATTAGAAAGAAATATTCTTGATAAATGAAGCACCGTTGAGAACGGCTTTGCAATAGCGAAAAGCCAATAATTGGTGTAAATTTCAGTTGTAAAAAAATAGTTAGTCATTTGTAATAATAAAACGCCCCCATACTTTCCCTTCACCGAATAGCCGAAACTATTCCATGAAAGAAATCTTTAAAAATGTATGTTCGTTTGTTTTAATATAAGTAATTAAAAGCTTTTAGCAAGCCTGACAAGCCAAAGGTATATTTTAATTTAATAAGAAGAAATGGTTAACCTAATTTTTACAAATGCGTTGAAATTACCAGGAAGTATAAATAACCGGTGAATGTAAAAGATCGATTCTTTTATTTCACCGGATAAATGAAATTAACTCTCTAAATGAACATCCACAGAGATGTTTGTGTTCAGTAGTTTAGATATGGGACAATTTTTTTCGGCATCGGTCACCAGCTCATCAAGCTTCGATTTACGGATATTGGGGATTTTAGCTTGCACTGTAAGGAAAGAGCTGGTTATTGTTCCTTCTATCAACTCAATGTAGCAGGTAGTTTCTAATTTCTCTACTTGGAAACCTGCCGCATCAATATTGAATGCTAGTTTCATTGTAAAACAACCTGCATGTGCTGCTGCTACGAGCTCTTCCGGGTTGGTACCTTTGCCATCCCCAAATCTTGTTTTGAATGAGTAAGGCGTTTCCTGAAGGGTTTCACTTTGAGTGGTAAGTGTTCCTGTTCCTTCTTTTCCTGTGCCATGCCATACGGCAGTTGCGTTTCTTTTCATCTGTTTGATTTTTTTAGATATGGCCGCTTCGGCGGTCCTTCGCGATGATCCATCAATTGGTAGATATTCTCTAAGGAATGATTGCTGAAAATCATCTCGAGTTTATAAATATACAATTAACCGTACGATTGTATTGTCAGTTCTTTGAAAATTTACGGTTTTTTTATCACATGGTCTCTATTCTGTTGCCCTTTCCTGGCGAGCATTCCGTGTTTGCTGCACAGGTTAGTTTTTGTTCAGCAATAAACGAACGTTTAATTTACTTTATGCGCTATGCGCGCAAATTTCTTCTGCTTGGAAGCACCCAAGCAGCAAGGTGCTTTGGCTGGCGTGCTTCGTTGCAATACGTGGCCAACAGCCGTTCGCAAAAGGAGGCACCCCTTTCCACAGAACTACGCTTCGTTCGTCTTTTGCTCTTATTCCGTAAGCTTCGCTCAAAATAGTTCATTGGCATGTCGCCTGCCGATTGCTGCCTTCACAAGCCTAGGCCATTTTTCGTTCTTCGGAACAGTTATGCCTGCTCGCAAAAGCTCACCGTTTCGCTAAAATGCCGCCTTAGTCAGTAGCGGTTTGCAGGTGGAGGCACTAACATTGTAGCTACTGGGTACAGCGGCGAGTTTTGCCACTTTTGCGGCCAAAAGTGGAAAGTTTTCTCTATGTTTGAAAGATGGTATCTGATTTTAGAAAAATAGGAGGCTTATTATGCTTGCTCTTTTTTTCACAGCAAGTTTATTCCCAGAAATTGGATAAGGAGTTCAGGGCTTTTTATAAGGGTTTTCAGCGCAACGTTGCTGCGGATAGTATAAATGCCTTGAAAAATACCATGTATTTTCCTTTCCAAACGATTTACTGGATAGATGGGATGAATGCATTAACAGATGAGGAAAAAGCAGATGGGATGATTGATGAAGAAGATATCGACGTTCTAAGTAAGCGGATTTTTAATGAGGAAGTAAGGCGTGTAGTACCTGCCATGGAAGTAGAGCGTGTTCAGCAGATAGATGTGGAAGGGAGTGGCGATTATTATAAGCGGTTAGCCAAGGTAGTGGATAAAGGAAGTACATTATTGGAGCTGTATTGCCAAGTTGTAGCAGCTGATACCTTAGGAGATGAATATTTTGCCTTTATTTTTGGCAAAGTCAATAACGAATACCGGATTTTATCCTATTATACCACTGGTAGAATAAAAAATTGAAGAGGTTAAAAGACCCCCTCAATAATCTTTTTTGTCGGCTCCGGGTTTCCCATCGTATAAAAGTGTAATACTGGAGCGCCTATTTTTATTAACTCTTTACATTGATGGATCATCCATTCGATTCCTACAGCTTTTACATCTTTTTCAGTTTTACAGGCTTGTACCGCCTCACTTAGTTCCAGGGGGATGTCTAAATGGAAAATTTTTGGCAGACTGGTTAATTGCTTACTGGTTGTTAACGGTTTTAGACCTGGAATAATGGGGACATTAATGTCGTTTTCACGGCATTTGTCTACGAAACGCTTATACCTGTTGACGTCAAAAAACATCTGTGTTACGATGAAATTGGCACCCAGGTCAACTTTCCGCTTCAGGTGTTTAAAGTCGGTTTCGAAATTAGGTGCCTCAAAATGTTTTTCGGGGTATCCAGCCACACCGATGCAAAAGTCAGTTTTCTCGGTGTTGTCCATGTAATCGTGCAAATACTGGCCATTGTTCATATTGACCACGTGTTGCAGGAGATCGGATGCGTAGGCATGTCCACCAGGAGTAGGTACAAAGGAACTTTCGCTTTTGCGCGCATCTCCTCGCAAAACCAACACATTGTCTATGCCTAAAAATTGTAGGTCGATTAAAGCATTCTCCGTTTCTTCTTTCGTAAAACCGCCGCATATAAGATGTGGTACAGCGTCTACCCTATACTTATTCATGATGGCAGCGCAAGTGGCTACGGTACTTGGCCTTTTACGGTAGGCCACTTTTTCCAGTAAACCACTTGAATGTTGTTTGTAGATATAATCCTCACGTAAATACGTAACATCAATGAACGGCGGGTTGAACTCCATTAAAGGGTCGATGGTATTAAATATGCCTTGTATGCTTTGTCCTTTGATAGGAGGAAGAAGTTCAAAGGAAACAAGTGTTTTCTGGGCGTTTGCTATGTGTTCGGTTATTTTCATTTTTGGTGTTAAGTATTAAGACATAAGTATTAAGTATCAAGATATAGGTATCAAGACAACCCCGTATTAAGTACCAAGATATTTTGTTCTTGTGTTTTATGTCTTATTTGTTTTTTAATTTCTTGCTGAGTGTTTGGATAAGCCCGTTCAACATACGTTGAATTTGACTCAGCTTTTCTATAATATTATTACAATCTACTGTTGATAAATATGCGAAATTATGAGCTAAAATTAATTGTGTTTCAAGTTCATATGTTGATCCTCTACTTATTGAAAGAAATCTCGCAAATTCTTTGTCGGTACCTCTTCCACATCCCTCCGCAATATTGGAAGGGACGGATATCGTACAACGTATAATTTGAGAAGTCAAACCAAATTTTTCTTCATTTGGGAAGCTTTTTGTAATGTTATAGATAATTTTGGATAATTCCATTGCTTCTTTCCATACCTTGAGTTCTTTAAAATTATGCATCTTTGGCTTATATTAATTAAGAGAATCGAAGATAGCAATAATATAGTTCTCAAAAATTTTTGTCGTATGTCTTATCATATATCAAGATATCGGTATCAAGTATCAGGATTTATATGAAGTAATCAGTAACGCGTAATCGGTAATCAGGTCCCTTTAATGCTTTTGATCACTCATCACTGTTTACTGATCGCTCCTATCTGATGTCTTACTACTTATGTCCGTTAGACTAATACCCCAAATTCGGTCCTAGCCATTTCTCTATCACTTCTATCGATTCGTTCTTGCGTAGCGCATAATCCTCTATCTGATCTTTACCCAGTTTGCCCACGCCAAAATAACGGGCTTCGGGATGTGCAAAATAAAAACCGCTTACTGCTGCAGTTGGATGCATAGCAAGGCTTTCTGTCAAATAGATGCTTGTGTTCTTCTCGGCATCCAGTATATTAAACAGTGTAGTCTTCTCCGTATGCTCGGGGCATGCGGGATAACCTGGTGCCGGCCGGATACCTGCATATTGCTCTTTGATCAGTTCCTCATTGCTGAGCTGTTCATGAGAAGCATATCCCCAATATTCTTTACGTACCAATTCGTGCATCTTTTCAGCAAAAGCCTCTGCAAGCCTGTCGGCAAGCGCTTTGACCATGATGCTGTTATAATCGTCGTAATTCTTTTCATAGGTCGCTACCAGCTCGTCGCAACCTATACCGGTTGTGACGGCAAATCCACCCCAATAATCGGTTAAGCCGGTCTCTGTAGGAGCAATAAAGTCTGACAAGGCATAATAGGGTTGATCTTTTGCTTTTTCTGCCTGCTGTCTCAACGTATGGATAGTTGTTAATTCCTCCTCCTTCGATTCATCTTTGTAGAGCACAATATCATCGCCTTTTGTGTTGGCAGGCCAAAACCCAATCACGCCGCGTGCTGCCAGCAATTTTTTAGAAACAATCTCTTCCAGCAAGCGTTTGGCATCTTCAAATAGTTTGGTGGCTTCCACACCTACGGTTTTATCCGTGAGGATACGCGGATAGCTTCCCCGCAGTTCCCAGGTATGAAAAAAGGGTGTCCAGTCTATATATGGTACTAACGTTTCCAGTGGAAAATCTTCAAATACCTTCGTGCCAATAAAGGAAGGTTTGGGGGGAGTATAGGAGGTCCAATCAATCTGAAAATGTTTGACTCTGGCCTCTTCCAGAGCTAGCAATTTTTTTTCAGAACGTTTTTTGAGATGGTTCTCTCTTGCTTTGTCATACTCCCTTCGGATATTGTCAGCGTATTCTTTTCGCGTTTCGACATTTAAGAGATTGCTGGCTACGCCTACACTACGGGAAGCATCTAGGACGTGCACAATTGTTCCCGAATAAGCAGGTGCAATTTTTACGGCAGCATGGATGCGAGAGGTGGTAGCGCCGCCAATCATGATAGGAATCTCGAAACCTTCGCGTTCTGCTTCTTTGGCTACATGCACCATCTCGTCAAGAGAAGGAGTAATCAAACCACTTAAGCCGATAATATCTACTTGCTGCTTTTTGGCTTCTTCCAGTATTCGTTGACTAGGAACCATGACCCCCAGGTCAATAATTTCGAAATTATTGCAGGCCAAAACTACTCCAACGATATTTTTTCCGATATCATGTACGTCGCCTTTTACTGTTGCCATCAGAATTTTTCCTGCATTTTTACGGTCATTTGCAGAGGGGTTCTTCGCTTTTTCGGCCTCAATAAAGGGGAGGAGATAAGCCACGGCTTTTTTCATTACCCGGGCAGATTTAACCACTTGTGGTAAGAACATTTTTCCGGCACCAAAAAGGTCACCTACGATATTCATGCCATCCATGAGTGGCCCTTCAATGACTTCCAAAGGTTTAGGATATTTTAATCTTGCCTCCTCAATGTCATTATCTAGGTAGTCGATAATACCTTTTACCAACGAATGTGATATACGCTCTTCAACAGAACCATTGCGCCATTCGGCGCTTTTTACTTCTACTTTATCTTTGCTCTTTACCGTTTCTGCAAAATCCACCAGGCGCTCGGTGGCATCTTCTCGACGGTTTAGGAGTACGTCTTCCACATATTCCCGTAATAGAGGATCGATCTCTTCATACACTTCCAACATACCGGCATTTACAATACCCATATCTAATCCTGCCTTAATGGCGTGATAAAGAAAAGCGGAGTGCATTGCCTCACGTACTACATTGTTGCCGCGGAAGGAGAAAGAGATGTTGCTGACACCACCACTAACTTTTGCATGTGGTAGATTTTCTTTGATCCATCGGGTAGCATTAATGAAATCAACAGCGTAATTGTTATGTTCTTCCAAACCTGTAGCTACTGTCAAGATATTTGGATCAAAAATGATGTCTTGCGGAGGGAATCCTACTTCCTTCACTAAAATATCATAAGAGCGTTTACAGATTTCTATGCGCCTTTCGAAATTATCTGCCTGTCCCTGCTCGTCAAAAGCCATTACTACAGCCGCAGCACCATAGTGCATAATCGTTCGGGCTCGTTCTTTGAACAGCTCTTCTCCTTCCTTTAAGGAAATAGAATTGACGATACCTTTGCCCTGTAAGCATTTTAGTCCGACTTCGATCACGCTCCATTTGGAGGAATCTACCATAATAGGTAGCTTGGCAATATCAGGTTCAGCAGCTACTAAGTTCAGGAAACGGACCATTGCCTCTTCCGAATCGAGCATGCCTTCGTCCATATTGATATCGATTACCTGAGCACCTCCCTCCACTTGTTGGCGGGCAACGGAAAGTGCTGCTTCAAAATCACCGTTCAAGATCAGCTTCGCAAATTTTGGTGACCCGGTGACGTTTGCGCGCTCACCAATATTCATAAACACACTGTCGGGTGTATAGGTCACCGGCTCTAATCCGCTTAAGCGTAAATATGGCTCTGGAGTAGGCACTTTCCTTGGTTGTACCTTGGCTGCTTTCTCCGCGATGCAGTGGATATGTTCAGGCGTAGTGCCACAGCACCCTCCCACAATGTTCACGAAGCCACTATCAATAAAATCTTCTAGGAGGTGCGCTGTTTCATGCGGTTGTTCATCATAGCCGCCGAATTCGTTCGGTAAACCTGCATTAGGGTAGGCCGAAACGTAACAACCGGCTTTCTGCGCGAGCTCTTCAATATGCGGACGCATTTCTTTTGCACCTAAGGCACAATTTAACCCTATGCTGAGGATATTGCCGTGATTAATAGAGTTTAAAAAGGCTTCTACCGTTTGTCCGGATAACGTTCGTCCGCTAGCATCGGTAATGGTGCCGGAAATCATGATATCAATAGGCTCGTGACGTTTGCCTGCAAGTTTCAGTTCCTTTTCGTATTGTATGATTGCGAAGATGGCAGCTTTGGCATTTAAGGTGTCAAAGATGGTTTCAATGAGGAGCATATCAGCACCGCCATCAATCAGTCCCCTTACCTGCTCATAATAGGCATTTACCAAATCATCGAAGGTTACGGCACGATAGCCCGGGTCATTTACATCCGGAGACAGGGACGCTGTTCTGTTGGTTGGGCCAATGGCACCGGCCACAAAACGTGGTTTTTCAGGTGTTTTTAGTGAATATTCGGTCGCTGCTTCCTTCGCCAATCTCGCTCCTTTGTAGTTCAGTTCGTATACCAAGGACTCCATTTGGTAATCGGCCATAGAGATAATCTGAGAGCTGAAGGTATTGGTTTCTATAATATCGGCACCGGCCTCCAAGTAGGCGAGATGTATATCCTTAATGATGTTAGGTTGGGTGATATTTAACAAATCATTATTGCCTTTCACTTCACAGGAGTGTTGAGCAAAACGTTCACCACGAAAATCTTCCTCACTCAATTCATAAGGTTGAATCATGGTGCCCATGGCACCATCAATGATCAAGATACGTTTGTCTAGTTCTTCTCTGATACTCATACTACAGTATAGCCTTGTATAGGCCATTGTCTATCTCCAGTAGACGGTTTTATATATATTAATAATGCTTGCATTGAGAAAAAGCCCAGAAAATGACTTTCGCTTATCTTTCCCATAAAAACCGGGTAGAATGTAGGCACCTTGTAAGCACAGGTTGCCAAGACTTCGCAGGGTCTAATCCCTCTGTCTTTCTCAATAAGCGATGCAAACTTAGATAAAATTACTTTCATATGCAATAAACCTGCTGACATATAATCGTAATTATTCACAGGTGTAGGCTCTATAAGGTTTTATTCACCTGTGTCTGTTTTTTAGAAGGATTCATGAGCTCGTTACACTCGGTTCATGAAAGCTCCGCTGTTTTATCGATCTCTCTTCTGCCATTGATTTTGCTGTTTATAGAGGAATCCGACATGATCAAAATAATCATTAACCATATAAGGGAATGATTATTTATTCACGGAATTTTAAAGTTGCTTTTGTGTTCATGATCCCATCGGGATTTAATCATCAAGGCTCCATCCGACAAGATGAAATAATAGAAATAAGCGGATGAAACATCGTTAGTAATTTGGTGATTATCAAATGTTATTTGAATGAAGCGAGAAAGCCTAAAACCCTGCATCTGCATTAGAAATCTAGGAGAAAAAAATTATCTTTAGGAAATACTTGAAATGATGAACAATCCTAGAGCCCCCTGGAATTTTGTACAGAAAGTTGCTTTTCGTTTTTCCCTTATATTTTTTGTGCTATATACGCTGAGTAGGTTTACTTATGGGCTATTCCATGTTTTGGTGCCCTGGTTTGCCGCGCATATATTGAAGTTGGAAAAGCCGATTACCGTATTCACGAACGGCAGCGGCGATACCACGTATGATTATGTCGCCGTTCTGGTTTACCTCTTGCTGGCATTGGTGGGAACCGTCTTTTGGTCTTTTATCGATAGGAAAGTGCAACATTACTCTAGGTTAGCTTATTGGCTGGGTGTGCTTGTACGCTATTATTTGGCCATGTTTATGTTTATTTATGGTTTCATCAAGATCTTTCATTTACAAATGCCCTCTCCCTCCTTTACCAAGCTTATCCAGGAGTTTGGCGATAAATCGCCGATGGGCCTAGCATGGTCATATATTGGCTATTCCAAAGGTTTCAGTTTTTTTACAGGTTTGGCCGAAGTGGTGGCTGGTTTTTTTCTACTATTTCGGAAAACGGTAAGTTTGGGAGCGCTGCTTACAGCAATCGTTACGGTAAATATTTTAGCCATTAACCTATTTTTTGATGTACCGGTTAAATTGTTTTCTTCCATTTTGTTGCTTATGTCGCTTTTCTTATTGTCTAACGACCTGAAAAGAATGCTGAACTTTTTTATATGGAATAAGCCAGCAGAACCTGTGCAATGGCCGGATCCGCCAAAGAAAAAATGGTTGAGAATAAGTTTACTCGTGCTGAAAGTATTGGTTATTGGCAGTTTCTTTTACTCCGGGATCAGTGGCGGTCTCCGCAGTCAAAAAGTATATGGTGATAAAAGACCAAAGCCACCTTTATATGGTTTATATGATACGGAGCTGGTTCTTATAAATAAGGATACGATTCCTCCGCTATTCACCGATAGTAATCGGTGGAAGAATTTAGTGATCGAATGGGAAAAAAGGGCCACGATCAAAATGATGAATGACTCGCTTCAATCGGTTCACTTTGACGTGGATACCGTGCAGAAAAAGGTGCTATTTTATAGCTATGCCGATACGCTGAACAAGAGCGACCTTTCCTATGAAAAGAGAAATGGCTATTTAACGCTGAATGGAAAATCAGGAAAGGACAGCGTCTTGATACGTTTGAAAGAACGTGATGTGAAATCCTTTCGCTTAATGAATAGAGGCTTCCGTTGGGTGAATGAATACCCCTATAATCGATAGTAGAATATGCAGAAAGATATATACGATGCCGTTGTGGTAGGCGCTGGGCCAAATGGTTTAGCAGCGGCTATTGTTATGCAACAAGCGGGGCTCCAGGTGCTACTTGTAGAGGGAAAAGATACTGTCGGTGGCGGATTAAGATCGGAAGAACCTCTATTACCCGGATGTGTACATGATATCTGTTCGGCTATTCATCCTATGGCTTTACAATCACCCTTTTTTAGTTCTTTGCCTTTAGCCGAACATGGCTTACGTTATGTGCAGCCGCCGGTTTTGGCAGCCCATCCGTTGGAAGGAAGAGAAGCTATTGGATTATATACATCATTGTCTGACACTGCAAATCAATTGGGAATCGATAAGCAACGGTATATGCATTTGTTTAAACCGCTGATTGAAATGTGGCCCGATATTGTAGGCGATGTTTTAGCACCTCTTCATTTTCCACAGGAGCCTATAAAGATGTTACATTTTGGGATGAAAGCATTGCGATCGGCTGATAGTTTTGCGGGTACTTTTAAAAGTGAAGCGCTGAAAGCTCTTTGGGGAGGGATGGCGGCGCATGGTATGCTCCCTTTAACTGCTGTAACTACCGCAGCGATTGCATTGGTATTATCGACGGCCGGTCATACGAAAGGTTGGCCCATCGCTATTGGTGGTTCTCAGCACATAGCGAATGCGTTGGCTTCCTATTTTAAATCGCTTGGAGGGGATGTGGTGACGGGTTATTATGTAGATGCCTTGGAAAAGTTGCCAAACGCAAAAGCTTTTTTGTTTGATGTAGGACCCAAACAACTTTTACAGATAGTAGGAGACAAATTCTCTGCAAGTTATCGAAAACAATTGCAAAAATATCGTTATGGCATGGGCGTTTTTAAAATGGATTGGGTTTTGGATGGACCAGTGCCTTTTCAATCCGCCGTTTGTAGGCAGGCAGGAACCGTGCATATTGGTAATACCTATCGCGAGATTGCCACCGCCGAACGTTTGGTATGGCAAGGAAAACATCCGGAAAAACCTTTTGTATTGCTGGCCCAGCAAAGTTTGTTTGATAGCTCCCGGACCCAAAGTGGTAAGCAGGTGGTATGGGCATACTGCCATGTGCCAAATAACTCTACAGTAGATATGAGTCAGGCTATTGAACGGCAAATTGAACGGTTTGCACCAGGCTTCCGGGATCGTATTGTAGCGAAACGTACAATGAATGCGCAGGCATATGAATTGTATAATCCTAACTATGTGGGGGGAGATATCAATGGCGGAGTGATGGATATCCGACAGCTATTTGCAAGACCTACCTTACAACGCTCTCCTTACAGAACTTCGGCAACGGGTATTTATATTTGTTCTTCCTCTACACCGCCGGGCGGTGGTGTACATGGCATGTGTGGTTATCACGCAGCAAAGGTTGCGTTAAAGGATGTTTTTAAGATGGAGATTGAATAGCTGTGATATAATACGTTTTTTTGAGTGCGGCATATAGCTGGTCAGCGGATACGATATGGCGTCAAGGGATTAAAAGAGGTAGTTTTGAATAAAATCTATGGAATTTGTAGTTTAAAATGCATAATTTGATCTTTTCCTTTTTTCTTTTAACTTATTATCAATAGTTTTGGCCTTTCACTAATCAGATACTAAAAAATGGATCAAGAAACTATCGTGAATGAATCGGCAGTAGCAGAAGAGAATCTGTCTCCTGAATTGCAGAATTTGCCTAAGAAAAATTACTTGACAGAAGATTGGACGGTTGTTGTTCTGGGGTTTATTATTATTGGATTGGCTGTTGCGGGGCTCCATATCGCTGCGCCTGCTTATAAATGGTCAGATACGGAAAGCTTTCTAGGTGTCTTTTCTTTTGCCAACTTATTTAGTTTATTACAGCAGCTTGTTTTTACTTTTGCCATCTTGGTATTTGGAGGTTTATTAACCGGGAGGAAGATAAAACCGTATCTACTGGGGTTTCCTGTAGTATTTTTTCTGACTGCTATCGCTTTGCTGTGTGCCGGTAATGCGAAAATGGAGGAATTTGGTTTGGAGGCAGTTATATTTAGTTTGTGTATAGGATTACTTGTTGGAAATTTTGTGAAGTTACCCGTTTGGTTGAAAGAAGCTCTTTCGGCTGAGCTATTAGTGAAAATTGGGTTGGTTTTATTGGGTACTAATGTGATTTTTTCTGATATTCTAAAAGCGGGATCATTGGGTTTGATACAATCGTTGGTGGTGGTGCTATCGGTTTGGTATTTCGCATTTTGGCTGTGCAAAAAGTTTAAGATTGATGAGGAGCTTGCACTCATGCTGTCCAGTGCTGTTTCTATTTGCGGGGTATCGGCTGCTATTGCTACGTCTGGAGCGATACAGGGCGATTCAAAAAAGCTTTCTTACGTGGTTTCCATGGTGTTGATTACGGCAATTCCGATGATGATAGGTATGCCGTATATCGCGAATTACTTTGGTTTTTCCGAAGAAGTGACGGGTGCCTGGATCGGTGGAAGTATCGACACATCTGGTGCAGTGGTTGCTTCTGGCTCTTTGGTGGGAGAAACAGCTTTAAAAATAAGTACGATTGTTAAGTTTTCTCAGAATGTATTATTAGGCGTTGCGGCACTGGCGATTTCGGTGTATTGGACTTATACTAATCATCCGGCCGGGAAAGATGCTAGTGTAAAACCGGGATTGGGAGTAATATGGGAGCGTTTCCCAAAGTTTGTACTCGGTTTTATTGCGGCTTCTTTGCTTTTCTCTTTTGTATTGAGTGCTGATACGATTGCTGCGGTGAAAGGGGATATAAAGAGTATACAGGGATTATGGTTTGCACTTGCCTTTACGAGTATAGGATTGGAAACGAATTTTAAAGATTTAATAAAGGAAAATAGTAAACGACCTTTTTGGGTGTTTTTGATAGCCCAGTTGTTTAATGTCATTATTACCTTAGTATTGGCATTGTGGTTGTTTGGCTAAAGGAGGGTTAGTAAAAAATAAATAGATGAACCGTCCATGTTTATCCGCCAGCTGGCGGATTCATCGCACAGAGGACTGTAAATTTATTCACGGATTTTAAATGTAGAATTTGTGTTCACGAGTCCTTTGGGGTTTAAATGTGGTAAGCTCCATCCAACCGATGGGGAAAAACCCGCTTTGCGGTTCATGAGTACCGATAGAAAATAAATACGAACGAATAATTATTTATGAATGAAATTAGATACCATTATGTTGTTGGGTTTAGGTGTGGTGGGGTGTTTGGCTTTTGCTGCTTGTAATGCGGCAGGAAATAAATCAATCGATCAGAGAGATTCAGTAGCGATGTGCGTATCTGAAGGAATACCGTCTAGGGCGGCGGCTACAAAAAGGGTCCAGGAAGATATTCTTCAGGGTTCTGATGACGCGGAGATGGTACTTATAAAAGGAGGGAACTTTCAGATGGGCTCAAGAGATTTTGCGGATGCACAACCGATACATACAGTGAGCGTAAGTGATTTTTGGATGGATGAGCATGAGGTGACGAATGCGCAATTTGCTAGGTTTGTGGAAGCTACAGGGTATATTACAGTTGCAGAACGAGCTTTGGATCCAAAAGATTTTCCTGGTGTATCGAGAGATTTATTAGTTCCAGGATCTGCTGTTTTTACGCCTCCGAAAGAGCAGGTTAATCTTGCGAATCATATGCAATGGTGGAGGTATGTCCCGGGAGCCTCCTGGCGACAGCCAAAAGGCCCAGGAAGTACTGTCAAGGGAAAAGAAAATGAGCCAGTCGTACAAGTCTGTTATGAGGATGCAGAAGCTTTTGCGAAATGGGCTGGTAAAAGATTGCCAACGGAGGCTGAATGGGAATATGCAGCTAGAGGTGGGCAGGTAGACAAGGTTTATTATTGGGGAGATGATCTTAAACCTAATGGGAAATGGCTAGCGAACACGTATCAGGGAAATTTCCCTACAGCAAATACTGCCGAAGACGGTTTTGCTGAAACAGCACCTGTAAAGTCTTTTCCTGCTAATCCATATGGGCTGTATGATATGGAAGGTAATGTTTGGGAGTGGTGCTCGGATTTTTATCGCCCAGATGCCTATGAGCAGGCAGAGAGAAATAATCCGCAAGGGCCTGCAGATAGTTATGATCCGACAGAACCAGGCTTAGTAAAACGCGTGCAAAGGGGTGGCTCTTTTCTATGTAACGATCAGTATTGCGAGCGCTACAAAGCTGGGAGCAGAGGGAAAGGAGAGGTTAGCAGTGCCAGTAACAATCTGGGATTTCGATGTGTAAGTAACCAAGCCCCATCAAATAATTAAGATAATGATATCCGTTAAAGTTAATCCATGGATATCGTGTGCTTGAGGAGTTGACCGGATTTACTATCTTTACATAAGAGTTCAATGTAATCAATATGCGGTTTAAAGAGACTGCCCCCATTGATTCGTACAAATATTCTTTCTACTATGGCTTGTCTATTGTTAATAGAAGCGAAGGCTTCATACTGTTTACTTTCTGGACAATAGGCCAAGCGAAAAGGAATCTTTTTACAAGAAGTTAGACTGATTTCATATTCGTTGTCCGACAGTTTTTTATAGTGTATTCCATAAGCTAATTTTCTTTGGATATAGGATAGATCTTTACGCTCGCCGTCCTCTTCATATAATATCCAATAGGCATGGACCGGATTATCTTCATCGATTTTCCCGTCTTTTTTGTTTAGCGTATATACAATCGTGTTCTTATTGGGATCTCGCTGTAAGTAAAATAACTGTTCCTCTTCCTGGGGTACAGGTAACTTACTTTTATCTACCTGTTTGTTGGTTTTTTTTTCTTTAGTATCCTGAGCATCTACCTGGGTATAAACCGAAGAAACTACTAATAATAAAACAAAAGCTTTCATAGGCATTGGTTTTGTATGATACTTAATTCTATTATCCTCTACGCTTTAAGATAAGAGCAAGCACTGTACCAAAGATAGTAATAAGTTGTGGTAAGTTATACGTTAAGGTAGAAGGTAGAGGATAAAAGGTAGAGCATTACTGCCAACAGCCGTGTTTCATCTCGACCGTAGTGGAGAGATCTAGATGTCTCGATTACACTACGTTTCACTCGACATGACGAGTACTCACAATTCACCACTGGCAATTTAAAAGAGACATAAGACACAAGTAGCAAGACACCAGATCGGAGTGATCAGTAAACAGTGATCAGAAGCATTGAAGGAACCTGATTACAGATTACGCGTTACTGATTACTTCATATAAATCCTGATACTTGATACTGATATCTTGATACTATTTAACTAACAACTAACCTAATACAATCGTTTCGTCAATTGCTCTTCTACAGCTCTAAAAACTTGGATAGGCTTATGGTTGCGCCAATTCAGTTCATCTAAAAGACCGCCAAAATTTATATAGTAATCAATATTTGCGTTTTTAAATTCTTCGATTACGTGATGCCTGAAATTAATTCCCGCGATCCACCCTTCTTCAATATCCTGAAACCATTCCTCATAATAACTATCGTCCGAAGAGTGGAAATTCAGGACATTTTCCCCAATGAGAATAAATTTATTGATTCCTTGAGCGATGATTACTTCAATAACTTCTCTTTTAAGGAACATAATATCATTATTGATGGCGTCATTCCATTCGCCTATCATTTCAATGATGGCGTATTGGTGGTCGTAATCAACAAAGAGGATTTTGAGATATAGTGTGCTTGAACCGAATGAGTCCCATTGCGGGTGCAATAAAAAATTATAGATCTGTTTGTCAAACTCAAACTCGCTATATTCTGTTCCATAAAAAGGAGATAGCTCATCTTCTGCGGCTATATAATCATCACGCCAACGGTAAAAGGGTTCTATTTCGTGCATGTCTAAATCAGAAATTTGGTGGCTTCAACCACCTTTTACAACACAAACATTTTATTTGCTGATTTGTTAACGAGGTAATTTGTATGTATGGATCTGCGCTGTACAGAACAGTCAAATAATTTATTTTTTACAAACTTAGGTAAAATTGCTTTTATAAGCACTATAGAAATTTATCCTGAAATGAAAAGATACGGTATTAATTTTTGTTGTAAAAAGATCGCTGGTGTTTAGTCCTCGACGCAGATAGATTGACCTTTTCTGAGACCGTTTTTGGACGACAAAAATGGAGGGGTAGAGTATAAATTCCGTTATTATAGTTACCTTAGCACCCTAAATCGATATGAGTCCTGAAACTAGAAAAAACTTGCTTACAGCTGCCACCTATGCCGGTGTACTATTTGTGGGTTTGTTGTTAGGGCAGAGTTTTGTGAACGAAAATGCAAAAAGTAATTCGAGTATTCTTCCTTCTGTTTTGACCGATAAAAACGGAAAACTTCAACGTCTTATGCAGGTAGTCAGCGAAAAATATGTAGACCTTGTTGGGGTAGATACACTGCAGGATTTTGCTATTAAAGAAGTGCTGTCTCATCTCGATCCACATTCCACATATATGCCTCCAGCATTGGCGAAAGCGTTGGGCGAGGATCTAAATGGCAGTTTTGATGGTATCGGTTTGGAGTATTATAGGCTTAGAGATACATTGATGGTTACCTCGGTAACAGTGGGAGGACCGGCAGAAAAGGCTAACGTGAAGATTGGCGACAAACTCATCGGGGTAGATGATAAACCGATATCGGGTGTCAATATGAATGAACAGGAGGTGGCCGCAAAGGTTAGAGGGAAGAGAGGTAGTGTTGTTAATTTATGGGTCAATAGAGGGGGGACCGACCTTTCAGAACCTATAAAGGTTACACGCGATAAAATTACCGTGAGCAGTATTGATGCTGCTTATATCATTGATACAGCCATTGCTTATATCAAAATTAAGCGTTTTGGGGCGCAAACTGCCGATGATTTTAAGAAGAATCTTGCCCGGATGAAGCAATACGGTGTGGATAAATTGATACTTGATTTAAGAGGAAACGGAGGCGGATACTTGCGTGCGGCAACATCTTTAGCAAGCGAACTTTTTAAAGAAAAGAAGATATTGGTTTATACGCAAGGAGCCCATGAGCCGCGAACAACCTATTATTCAAATGGTAATGGTGTTTTTTACGAGGGAAAATTAGCGATACTGATAGATGAAAAATCTGCTTCTGCCAGTGAAATCGTAGCGGGGGCAGTACAGGATCTAGATAGGGGCATTGTGGTGGGAAGGCGTTCATTTGGAAAAGGGCTTGTTCAAGATCAATATGACTTTGATGATGGTTCGGCAGTAAATCTTACCATAGCTAGATATTATACACCTTCTGGTAGAAGTATTCAGAAGTCTTATAAAGAAGGATTGGATAAATATTTTAACGAAGTGAATAAGCGTTATATTTCGGGCGAATTAACGGGGGGAAAAGAAAATACCGTGCTGGATACTTCTCTTTTTAGGGGACTGCTCTATCACACAAGTTCCGGGAGGCCAATTTATGGTGGCGGGGGTATTATGCCCGATATTTACGTGCCGATAGATACCTTAGGGATAAATAGTTTTTATAAAAAAGTGATAAAACTAAATCTTATAAACGACTATGTATATAGTTACTTGGTTGATACACCGCCTGATTTCTCTATTGACCATTATATAGAAAGTTACGAGTTGCCCAAAAACACGTACACCAATTTTGTGAAATTAGCTAGAGAGAAAGGGGTGGATGTCGATAACAAGGAAGCTTCCGTTGCTCAGAAATTGATAGAGCTGGATATGAAAGCGCTTATCGCACGCTTTTTCTTTGGGAGCGAGGCTTATTTCCGAATCAAGAACGGCTCCGATCATATGCTTGCACGGGCTGTGGAAGCATTAAAGCGTTAGATAGTGCTGTTTCGATAACGTTCTCGCTAATTTCTCCCTGTATTTTTGCTTATAAAGTAATTTTCTCGGTGATTTGGTACTATTAAAGGAACTTAACCCTTTTGATTTACCAACCCTAAGTGAGAAATTATGAAAAGAATTTTGCCCTTTTGCATGCATATCAACCGATGGTTGTTATTTATGGCATCGCTTTGTTTGCCGGTTATAAATTATGCGCAAGATCAGCAGGAAATATCCGGTATTGTAAACAGTCTGTCTGAAAAAACGGCCATTCCCGGTGTTAGTGTTTATGTGAAAAATTCACAGCAAGGTACTTCGACAGACACAAATGGACGCTTTGTATTAAAAGCCAAAACGGGTGACGTGTTGGTTTTCACGTCTGTGGGGTACGAAACGAAGGAAGTGACAATAGGAGCGGAAAAAGTGATTGAAGTATCTTTGGCGGATGCTTCTGCACAATTGAATGAGGTGGTTGTCACCGCTTTAGGAATAGAAAGGCAAACCCGAACGCTTACCTATGCCACGCAACAAATTGGAGGCGATCAACTCAATGAAGTACGGGATAACAGTGGGAATGTGATGAATAGCCTCTCAGGAAAAGTTGCCGGTGCGGTGATAACGCCTGCGGCAACTGGCCCAGGAGGTGCGGCCAGAGTGATACTGAGAGGGAATAGGTCCATTAGCGGTAACAACAATGCATTGATTGTAGTGGATGGAGTGCCCATCGATAACTCGTCGGCTCCGCAACCTACAGGCGATTTTAATACCTATGGAGCGAGCGATGGCGCGGCCAATATAAACCCGGATGATATTGAATCAATCAATGTGTTAAAAGGGCCGTCTGCTGCTGCTCTCTATGGAAGTAGAGCGGCAAATGGTGCCTTGATTATCACTACGAAATCTGGTAGAAGTGGTAAAATGGCCATCGATTATAATGGTGGCTTTTCTATGGACCAACCGAACCTATTGATGCGCTTTCAAAATACTTACGGTAGAGGGAATGGCGGAGAGGCGTCTACCAACGTTGGAGAAAGCTGGGGTGCGCCAACACAAACTTATCCAGATAATGTCCGGGATTTTTTCCGAACAGCAAGCTCTTACAATAATGCCGTGAGTTTTTCTGGTGGGACTGAAAATATGCAGGGTTTTCTGTCTTATACCAATAATGCCACTGGGGGTATTATGCGGGGGAATGACCTGGACCGAAATACCTTGAACCTAAGGCTCAATACAAAATTGCTGCCGAAACTTACTACCGATGCTAAGATTACATATGTTAACCAGTCGATCAAAAACAAACCACGTTTGGGAGATACTGGAACGCCTATGGAAGCCTATATTATGCCTAGGGATATGAGTGAGGAAGAGCTAAAAGATTTTGAAACGTTAAACCCGGTAACGGGTGAACCGGTACGCAAATACTGGATAAACTCTTCTATCTTCGACAACCCTTACTGGGATATAAACCGGACTTCGGTGAATGAAGAGCGTAATCGAATAACGCTATTAGGATCGGCTAAGTATGAGCTGACCGATTGGTTGAGTGTGATGGGGCGGTATAGTCTGGATCGCTATGAGGATAAGATTGACGGCTCTTTTTATGATGGAACCATCTCTTTGGGTAATGTATTGCCCGGAGGGCAATATTATGAAACAAACTTAAGCAGATGGGAGCGTAATATAGATATATTGATATCGGGGCATAATACTATTACAGATGATCTGAAAGTGTCTTATAATGTAGGTGCGAGTTTGTTGACACGAAAAAACACGAGTTCTCAGAGTCTGGCGAATGGATTACGGGTACCTAACCAGTTCAGCTTGGCTTTTGCTACAACACCAGCCTTTAATACATTGCTGGATGTAGAACGGGAAATGCAGTCGGTCTATGGCAATGTCCAGTTTGGCTATAAGGATTATTTATATCTGGACGCTACGGCGCGGAATGACTGGTCGTCTACACTGCCATCTCCACATAGCTATTTTTATCCATCGGTGGGCTTATCTGGTATCTTGTCAGATGCTTTCTCCCTGCCAGAATGGATTAGTTTTGGAAAACTGAGGGCGTCTTATACACAAGTAGGTAACGATGCAGAAACCAATTTGCTACGGCAGCTTTATAACTATAGTTTGGGAGCAAATGCCGGTTTTATTAGCCGCAATGCCACACGGGCTATTCCTGACCTAAAACCGGAAATTACGCATGCTGTGGAAGTGGGAGCTGAGTGGAAATTTTTAAATAACCGTCTGGGTATAGATGCTACCATCTATAAAACGAATTCAAAAAATCAGCTATTGTTTGTTGATTTACCTCCAGCAAGTGGTTATAGTAGGCAGTATATAAATGCTGGAGATATCGAAAACAAAGGTTTGGAGCTGCAACTTACAGGAATACCCGTTCAAGGCGAAAATTTCTCCTGGAATACAAGCATCAACTTTGCCCGAAATATCAACAAGATCGTGGAGCTTATTCCCGAAGTGCAGCAAGCGAATATTTCAGCAAGTGCCCGTTTGGCGTCGGTTGTTGCCCGCGTGGGAGGATCTTACGGTGATATATATGGTTTTACATGGGCGAAAGATGCAAGCGGTAACCACATCGTAAATGATAATGGATTACCGGTGGTTGAAAACAATCAAAAATTGGGAAACTTTAATCCCACATTTACCTTGGGATGGGCCAATACATTCAAATATAAAAACGTCTATCTGTCCATGCTGATTGATGGCAGGGTAGGTGGTGAGTTGGTGTCAGGGACAGATTCTTTTTTAGGGGCCTATGGTTTGGGCGACTTTACGGAAGAATGGCGTGATGGCGGTTTGATTTTACCGGGTGTGAAAACGGATGGCTCCGCCAACACTACCGCTATTACTGCACAACAGCTGTGGACAACGGTATCCCAAAATGGCCGGGCTGCATGGGGCGAATTCTTTACCTATAGTACAACTAATTTTAGAATGAGAGAATTATCACTGTCCTATGATTTTAATATCAGTAATCAGCTGATAAAAAATGTTCGATTGGCACTTGTAGGTAGGAATCTCTTCTTCTTCTACCGAGGAAAGGCAAAATTGGATATTCCGGGAGTTTCCAGAACCATACCGATTGATCCTGAGGCAGCATTGGGCGCAGGGAATTACCAAGGAGTAGAATCCGGATTATTGCCAACGGTAAGGAGTTTTGGGCTGAATTTGAAAGCTTCGTTTTAGAACCCAGACTTTATTGATGCCGACGGCATTGAAATAGATGATACGGATGAAACCTTAAAAAAATTATACAGATGAAACCGTCATGATTTTCAAATCACACGATGAAATGATTAAATCATGACAGCTTCATCACCACTGAAAATAAAATTTAAACGGATGAAAAAAATAATCATATATAGTGTAGGTCTGTTGCTATTAACATCCTGCACAAAAGACTTTGATGATAAAAATAGCGATCCAAATGTTCTTACCGAAGTTGGAACCAGAGAGATGCCTTTTATGTTTGCCAAAGCACAGTCATCGGCGGCTTTGGATAGGAGCTTTTACCAAACTGTCCAAAATTTAGGAGCCGACCTGTATGCGCAGTACTTCGCTTTGACTTCAACCTCCTTTCAGACCGACCGATATGTGTTTAATCCGGATTGGCAGACACGCTTTTACACGGTAGTTTATGTAAACACAGCACCGCAGCTCAAGTTTATTATAGATAATGCGGAGCCTGGATCGGGAGAACAGGCTTTGGCGAATGTGTGGTGGGTGTATACCTTTCATAGGCTTACGGATCATTTCGGTCCTATTCCTTATACTGACGCGTTAGCGTCCGTTCAATCTGTAGCGTATGATGCACAAGAGGTTATTTATGATGATTTTTTTAAACGTCTTACGCAAGCGGTAGACGATTTAAAGGCGTTGGGAAGTGGGGAAAGCGTTTTTCAAGGATATGAATTAATGTACAATGGAAATGTGGATAACTGGATACGATTTGCTAACACGCTGCGTTTGCGGTTAGCTGTGCGGATTTCGAAAATAGACCCAACACGGGCAAAGCAAGAGGCAGAGGCGGCCATACAAAGTGGTGTGTTTACGGAAAATGGACAGAACGCTAGTTTGGTAAAGGTATTAGAAGGAAATGATACCAACGGACTGTCACAAGTGGCTGCTTGGAATGAATTTGCCATGAGTTCTACCATAGCTTCCTATTTAAAGGGTTATGAAGACCCCAGGTTGGGAGTGTTTTTCCAGCCAGACGTAACGAATAGGCAATATAGCAGTTTAAGAAATGGACTTTCGGCAACTGCCTTAGGTAACGGACGCAACACCGCTGCGCAGAATTCGAATGTAGGCACTGAATGGGTAACATGGAATGCCAATGCCGCTTCTTGGACGCCCAATCTGGAAAGACGCTTAACGGTAATGAATGCGGCGGAAGCTTGGTTTTTACGGGCTGAGGGAGCATTGAATGGATGGGATATGGGCGGAACAGCGCAAGAATTGTATACGGAGGGCGTTAGAACGAGTTTGTCGCAATGGGGAGCTGGTTCGAGTGCGATAGAAGCGTATATAAATACCGATGCTGTGCCAATTGCGCCCGGCGATGCTAACAATTCACCGGCAGTGGCCAATACGCCTGTTCGTTGGGCGGCCAGCGAACCAATACAACGTGAGCAGATTGGAACACAGAAATGGCTAGCCATCTTTCCGGATGGTATGGAGGCCTGGGCAGAGTTCAGGCGTACAGGCTATCCTGTTATGTATCCTGTTGTACAGTCAGACAATAGCAGTCTTCCAAGCGGAACATTTGTTAACCGTTTGCCTTACCCCGTGTCTGAAGATATTGCAAATAAGGAGGCTTTGGAAAGAGGTAAAGCACTGTTAGGAGGACCGGATAATGGAGCTACCCGTTTGTGGTGGGACGTGGAATAATTAAGGAATGATACGTATATTGATATGGATATTATTGATTAGTATAATGTCGAAAGTAGGAAAGGCCCAACAAGAAATGTTGCCTAAAGTATTCTCGGTAACGGAAGATTTACCTGCCGAGCGCTTGCTTATGCTAACCGCCGAAGCGCGCCGTGCTCATCCACTTCCACAGAACTTGGAAGAATGGAATACGTACAGAACGGACTTAAGGCAACGCATATTAACGGAAAGCCGTGCACATATTCAACACGACTTACCGCTAGAATTATGGGAAACAAAAAAACAACAATTACAGGGGTACACGGTACGGAATATTCGTTTTCAGACGCAAAAAGGACTGTATGCAACAGCTTCCTTGTATGTTCCGGACGGAACAGGGAAATTTCCTGCCGTCATTACCACACACGGACACTGGCCAGACGGGCGTAGAAATGAAATATTTCAGTCGGTCGCGCATACATTGGCTACCAATGGTTATGTGTGCCTGGTAATGGATGCGTGGGGTGCTGGCGAGCGTACAACGGTGCATGGGGAGAATGAATATCACGGGTCCAATTTAGGTGCTTCGTTACTGGATGTGGGCGAAACCTTATTGGGCCTGCAATTAACAGACAATATACGTGGGATTGATCTCCTTCAATCTTTAGCGTATGTAGATGCAGAAAAGATCGGTGCAACGGGTGCTAGCGGAGGTGGTAATCAGGCGATGTGGTTGGCCGCAGTGGATGAACGGGTGCAGGCAGTTGTTCCAGTGGTAAGTGTGGGGACTTTCGAATCTTATATCATGAACAGTAATTGTGTGTGTGAGTTGTTACCTAATGGATTAACCTTTACAGAAGAGGATGGTGTGTTGGCTTTAATCGCTCCGAGGGCACTGAAGATTTTTAGTGCACAGCAGGATACCAACCCTTCGTTTCAACCGGCACAAATGTTAAAAAGCTATCAACAAGCGGTTGGTATATACGCTCAATATCAGATGGCCGATAAATGTAGTTATCAACTTTTTAATAGTGGACATGGTTATTGGCCAGAGATGCGAAGTGCTATGTTAGGTTGGTTTAACCGCTGGTTAAAGCATACGTCTAGCGATGCCCCAGTGAAGGAGCAGGCATTCGAACTCTTACCCAGCGAATCACTCTTGACATATGTAAAAGGGCAACGCGAAAAAGAAGTACGGACAACGGCGGCTTTTTGTTATGCAACAGGTGCGCGTATCTATCAGGAACTACTTCATGGTGGGAGCTTCAACAGGGTAGAACATATTATTCGATTAAAGAAGCTGATTGGCTTAGAGGAAGAGAATGGTATAGCGAAAGTGCACCTATATGATGCCATAGGAGAATGGGAACGATATGGTATAGAAACCACCAATGGTAAACAAATTCCCGTATTGCTGAAAGAACCAAAGGCCCCTGTTAAAGGATATCGGCTTTTTATTCACGAGCAGCAAAAAGACAGTATACCGCCGGATAACATCACCGAGGCTTTACATGCGGGATATGGCGTTGTCTTATTGGATGTTTGGGGTACAGGTGAGCAGCGTTCTGCCCAAGCTGAAAAAATAGACGGCAGTCTACCTCCTTTTCATACCCTATCTAGATCGCTGCTGTGGTTAGGAAAAACCGTCATGGGAGAGTGGATAGATGATATCGGCATAGTAGGGCATTGGCTGAGAGAGGAAAAGCACAGTCAGCTGAGCAGCATCGTTGCTTTCAGAGAAACAGGGGTAGCAGCCCTCATTTACGGAGCGCTGGAACCTTCCTTAAAAGAAATCATTACTTTTAATACACCATACAGCTACCGTTTTGATGATCGTAACGGAGTTGATTTCTATAGCATGGCCATTCACATTCCCGGTATTTTGCCGTGGGGAGATATAGCAACCCTTGTTGCGCTGAATCATGCGGCTGTTGAAATGGTGGATGTGCGGACGATGTCAGGGCATCTGATAGAAAAGCATTCATTGGAACAGATACGGAAAGATTATGCCATCATTCAGCAGCAGGTAAAAGGTAAATCGTTGGTGGTTTTCCCTCTTCTAGAGGGATCACGCGTACGATAGTACACAAACAGAAACGAATAAAAATAAATAAATGGATAACAATCGTAGAAATTTTCTGAAGTATACTGGTCTGGCAGGGTTGGGTTTGGCGGGACAGTCGGTATTGCCGGGTTGTGCTCAAGGGCAATCTGGAAAGGCAAAAAATGAGTCTGGCCATTTAGATCATATTTTGATGCAAGCCCAAAAGCGATACGAGCAGCGCTTCAATATGTCGGGTTACGCAGCACCGAAGATCGATAAAGTACGCGTGGGATTTGTAGGTGTGGGAAACCGGGGCGGAGCCGCAGTTGAGCGCATGAGCTACTTGGAGGGAGTGGAGATAAAAGCGATTGGTGATATCCGTCCGGAGAAAGCGAAGGAAGCGAAGGGGCGTATTCAGCGTCCGGGCCATGATCCAGCCCTATATGTAAACGATGCGGAAGATTGGAAAAAGCTGTGTGAGCGGGAAGACCTTGATCTGATTTATATTGCTACGCAATGGGAATTACATACACCCATTGCACTCTATGCAATGGAGCAGGGGAAACATGTGGCAGTGGAAATTCCAGCAGCAAAAACCGTAGAGGATTGTTGGCGTTTGGTGGAAACATCTGAGCGTACCAAAAAACATTGCGTGATGCTCGAGAACTGCTGCTACGATTTTTTTGAATTGCTTACACTGAATATGGTGCGACAAGGTTTTTTTGGGGAACTGATCCATGGTGAAGGGGCTTATATCCATGATATATTGGAAAGTTTTTTTGATAAAGAGGCACGCTATGATCTTTGGCGTTTAAAAGAGAACGCTTCGCGTAATGGTAATTTATATCCTACGCATGGTTTGGGGCCCATTTGTCAAGCGATGGATATAAACAGGGGGGATCGGATGGAGTATATGGTTTCGATGGCTTCGAACGATTTTATGTTGGAACCCCTTGCCGAAAAATTGGCCAAAGAAGATACTTTTTATCAGCAATTTGTGGGTAAACCCTTTAGAGGTAACATGAATACCAGTACTATTAGAACGAGTAGAGGACGTACCATCCTGCTACAGCACGATGTGTCTGCTCCACGACCCTATTCCCGGTTACACCTGCTGAGTGGTACGAAGGGCACTGCCCAAAAATACCCATTACCAGCCAGAATCTCTACGAGTCACGAAGGCTGGTTTACAGAAGCGGAAATGAAAAAAGTGGAAGAGCAGTACAGTCCACCCATTATTAGCAAAATAGGTGAACTTGCCAAACAGGTCGGAGGCCATGGTGGGATGGATTTTATGATGGATTGGCGTCTGATCGATTGTCTCCGAAATGGGCTGCCCATGGATATGGATGTATATGATGCTGCCGCCTGGAGTGTGATTGGCCCATTGAGCGAATGGTCTGTTGCAAACAGAAGCGCCGCCATTGATATACCGGATTTCACCGTTGGTAGCTGGAAGTTAAATAAACCAGTTGATATAAGCCTATCGGTGGGTGCCAATACGGGCGTAAAGGTGTAAATATGTCAAATTAAAAATCAATACAAATTTTATAATGAATATTATTCGATCTAAAGATCCTAAGGAATTAGGTATCGCAGCGGGTAAAGCAGCCGCATCACTGATTAATCAAACTATTCGCGAAAAGGGAGAGGCCAATATTATTTTGGCTACAGGTACCAGTCAGTTTGAAACCATCAACCAGCTAATAAAAGAAAATATAGACTGGGCTAAAGTATCTATGTTTCATCTGGATGAATATATAGGAATGCCAGTTACACACCTGGCTAGTTTTCGTAAATATTTGAAAGAACGCTTTTTAGATAAAGTTCAGCCGCTGAAAGCAGCTTATTTGATCAATGGGGAAACCGATCCAGAAGCGGAATGTCAACGTTTGGGCGAATTGATTCGAAATCATCCTATCGATGTGGCTTTGGTGGGGATAGGCGAGAATGGCCACCTGGCATTCAATGACCCTCCTGCTGATTTTGATACGGAAGAGCCTTATCTCATCGTGAATTTAGATGAACCTTGCCGCAGACAACAGATGGGAGAAGGTTGGTTTAATTCGTTAGATGAGGTGCCGCTGCAAGCAATCAGTATGTCCATACAACAGATTTGTAAATCCAAACATATTATTTGTTCTGTACCCGATAAACGCAAAGCAAAGGCCGTGAAAGATAGTTTGGAAGAGGAGGTAAGTAATCAATATCCTGCGAGTATTTTGCAAAACCATTCCGATTGTGTATTTTATTTGGATGAGGCATCGGCTGCTTTGCTAACTTAAACAACGCGCTATGGGGAGTTCTAAGGTAAGGAGTTATGCGCTGAGCAAAAGAGATACCGTTATTTCTGTAGCTATTATAGGTATATTGTTTTTCGTGTTCGGTTTCATCTCATGGGTCAATGCGTTGCTCATTCCCTATTTTAAAATAGCTTGTGAATTGACTCATTTTCAGTCTTATTTAGTAGCCTTCGCTTTTTACATATCCTATTTGGTTATGTCGGTTCCTGCGGGCTACCTCTTAAAAAAAGTTGGCTTTAAGAAAGGTATGATGATTGGGTTCTGGATTATGGCTGTTGGTGCATTCATTTTTGTACCAGCAGCTTTGGGTAGAACCTATATCATCTTTCTCATCGGCTTGTTTAGCTTGGGCGTGGGCTTGGCAATACTACAGACGGCGGCGAACCCTTATATTACGGTGCTCGGACCTTCTGAAAGTGCTGCACAGCGCATCAGCGTGATGGGCATTTGTAATAAAGGGGCAGGTATATTGGCGCCTCTTGTGCTGGCTGCCGCTTTGTTGAGAGATGGCGACCAGGCGCTTTTTGATGCGTTGCCAACCATGGACGAGATAACACGTAATCAGACTTTAAATGCGATGATCCGACGGGTGATTCTTCCTTATAGTGTTGTAGGAGCTGTTTTATTGGTGTTGGGACTCGGAGTACGATACTCACCTTTGCCAGAGTTGGACACAGAATATGAAGATGAGCATACAATCCAAACAAATGCAGGTAAAACCAGCATCTTTCAATTCCCTCATTTGATCTTGGGAGGAATTGCTATTTTTCTGCATGTGGGTACGCAAGTAATTGCTATTGATACGATCATTAACTATGCGGGAGGGATGGGCTTATCGTTGGTAGAAGCAAAAAGTCTGCCTTCTTACACGCTTACGGCTACCATTGTGGGATATTTGACCGGCATTTTATTGATACCTAAATTTATCAGTCAACTTTTTACACTCAGATGCTGTACTGTGCTTGGTATGCTGTTGAGTTGTATGATCGTTTTGGTGCAGTATCCTACCCGTTTTTTGGGATTTGAAGTAGATGTTTCTATTTGGTTTATTGTGTTATTGGGTTTGGCTAATTCACTCATATGGGCTGGTATATGGCCTTTGGCGTTGGACGGTTTGGGGAGGTTTACAAAGTTGGGAGGAGCAGTTCTTATTATGGGCTTATGCGGTAACGCAATTCTTCCGTTAGTATATGGACTGCTGGCAGATCAATACGGTTTGCGACTGGCATATGGCGTTTTGCTGCCTTGTTATGTATATTTGATATTTTACGCTTTTTTTGGGTATAAATGGAGACAATGGATAGGATCAAAATAATTAATGGTCAAATTATAACCCCACATCAAATACTGCCTAGTGGCGTTTTACTAATAGAAGGCGAAAAGATCGTAGAGGTAAGTCCATACGATATCGAAGTTTCGGAAGCTACAGTGATAGATGCCAGAGGAAGTTATATTTCTCCAGGCTTCATTGATATTCATGTACATGGTGGTGGCGGTGCAGATTTTATGGATGGAAATGTAGCCGCTTTTCTTCGGATTGCAGAAACGCACGCGCAGCATGGTACCACCGCGATGGTGCCTACCACCTTAACGAGTACGCAAGATCATCTACTTCGGATACTGGATTGCTATAAGCAGGCTATAAAAAGTAACGATAGAGGTACTCAGTTTTTAGGAATGCATTTGGAAGGCCCTTATTTTGCTATGAATCAGCGTGGGGCCCAAGACCCCAGGTATATAAGAGATCCTGATCCCATCGAATATCACGAAATCCTCAAACGTTCGGACCTTATTGCCCGATGGAGTGCCGCTCCTGAACGAAAGGGAGCTTTGGATTTTGGTAAAGCCCTTAGAGAAAAGGGAGTTCTGGCGGCTATAGCTCATACCGACGCAGTGTATGAGGAGGTTGTAAAAGCCGTAGATGTCGGATATTCTTTAGCTACGCATCTCTATTCGGGGATGTCAGGTGTTAGTAGGCGAAATGCTTTACGGTATGCAGGTGTGATTGAGAGTGCATTATTGCTAGAGGAAATAGATGTAGAAATTATTGCAGATGGTGTGCATCTGCCTGAGGCTTTGTTGAAGCTTATTTATAAGGTCAAAGGCCCGGATAAGATAGCCTTGATTACGGATGCAATGCGGGCAGCGGGGACAGATGTCGAAACAAGTGTACTCGGCGGAGAAGAGAGTGGTATTCCCGTGATTATTGAAGATGATGTTGCTAAACTCCCCGACAGAAGTTCTTTAGCAGGAAGTATCGCCACAGCAGATCGATTATTACGCGTAATGTTATCGAAAGCGGGCACGCCACTATGTGAAACAATACGGATGTTGAGCACTACACCAGCCAGAATAATGGGTGTTTCGGACAGGAAAGGATCCCTTGTTGCGGGAAAAGATGGCGATATCGTCTTTTTTGATAAAGAGTATAAGGTAATCAGAACAATGATTATGGGAAAAACGGTGTGGACGGCAGATTAACTAAAGGCAGTAAACTTTCTTTCCGTTTTTTACGCTTGGTAGAGTCTCTGATAATTAGTTTTCCTGGAAGTACTAGCTCCGTTGGAGTTAGGTTCTTTTTTTGAATATGTTTTAATAACAATTCACAACTCAATCGACCAATTTCAAAAGCCGGTTCGGCAATGGTGCTTAAGGAAGGAGAAATAAGCGAAGAAGTGGGATCATTCGTGAAGCCGATGACGCCGATTTGTTCGCCTATTAGTAACCCTTTCTTTTTTAATGTGACACAAGCGCCTATCGCCTTGCGATCGTTGATAGCAAATACCGCATTTGGTCTGGACGGCAGGGATAAGAGTGTTTCCATATCTTGCTCTCCCTGTTCTTGAGAGAAACCTGTATGTTGCATCCATTCGTTTTGGATCGGAAGGCAATGCCTCTTTAGCGCGTCTAGGTATCCCGACAATCTTCTTTCTGAAAAGGCTTGGCCCTTAGGTCCGCCCAAATGTGCAATCTTGGTGTATCCTTCCTCAATAAGATGTGATGTTGCTTGATAAGCACCATTATAATCGTCTTGCATGACTTTTGAGACCTTAAGCTGATCATTCACACGGTCAAAAAAAACAATAGGCATATTGGCCTGTTGTAGGTCTTCCAGTGCCGAGCAGTCGTCACAGCAAGTGGAGATTAAAAGACCATCTAAGCTGCTTAACGTTAGATCCTGAAGAATGGACTTTTCTCGATCTGGACTGTCATTTGTGACAAAAAGAATAATGTTGTAACCATTTTTGTAGGCTGTTTCCTGTATGCCTGTAATGACGGTAGAAAAATAGTAATTCGTAATAAATGGGATAACGATGCCTATATTATGTGTGCTTCCATTAGCCAGTCCCGTGGCATTAAAATTAGGTTTGTACTTGAGGGCAGCTGCCATGTCCTGCACTTTTTTGCGTGTTTCTTGGCTGACATCGAAGGTGTTACGAAGAGCACGCGATACCGTTGAAACAGAAATATTTAAAGCTTTAGCGATATCCTTGATGGTTACGAAATTCGGCATACACGTTATTAGATGGCTTTTTGATAATACGAAAATACTCCCTCTTGGATAAGAATGGCTTTACAATCTAATTAGCAATGTAAATGTAAGGATTTGCCCTCTCAAATGCAATATCTGTTTTCTACTTTGTCCGCAACAAAGTAGAGCAAACCGAGGAGCATAGCGACGAGCTCATAAAGACCTTTTGAAACAAACAAGACCTTTATAAATGCCTGGCTGACTTGCTTTGTTGCAATTCGTGGCCGACATGCATAAACGCAAAAGCAGTCACACCATTTCACAAACCATCCCTTCGTTTGTCTTTTGCTTTATTCGAGCAGGCTTCGCTTAAAAGTTAGAAACATGCATGCTTGGCTGCCGATTGCTACCTCCGCAAGCCTATGCCATTTTCGTACTTAGGAACGGCTAGTGTTTGCTCGCAACTGATCTCCGTTCTGCTAGGAATCCGCCTTAGAGTTTGCGGTTAGCACTGGTAGGCACTACCGTTGTAGCAAAATCTACAGCGGGAGCTTTATTCACTTGTGTCTGTGTTTTCAAAGGCGTTCATGAGAACGCTTCGCTTAGTTCTTTGTTACTTTCTTTTGCGGTAAAAGAAAGTAAATTATTTCTGCCTAAAGAAAATCTGTATAGGAACTCCTGTGAAGTCAAAATGTTCACGTAGTTTGTTTTCTATAAACCTTTTGTAAGGGTCTTTGATGTATTGTGGTAGATTACAGAAGAAAGCAAACATAGGTGAACGGCCAGGAATTTGGGTTATATACTTTACTTTAATGTATTTTCCTTTGGTAGCTGGAGGTGGGTAGTTCTCGATGATTGGAAGCATTATCTCATTCAGCTTCGAGGTAGGAACCTTTTTTGTTTTATTACTGTATACCTCAGAAGCAGTTTCAATTGCCTTGAAAATGCGTTGTTTTTCGGTTACAGAGGTGAAAACGATTGGATAGTCGGTAAATGGAGCCGTTTTTTCCCGAATCTGTTCCTCCAACTTTTTAGTGGATTTATTGTCTTTTTCAACTAAATCCCATTTATTTACCAATAAAACAACACCCTTTTTGTTTTTTTCGGCTAGATGGAAAATATTAACGTCTTGTGATTCTAATCCATCAGCAGCATCAATCATGAGTATTACCACATCTGCTTCCTCTAATGCTTTAATGGTGCGCATAACGGAGTAAAACTCGATATTTTCTTTTACCTTGGTTTTTCTACGTAATCCTGCAGTATCAATTAGCATAAACTCATGGCCAAACTGATTGTAATGAATCTGTATCGAATCGCGTGTAGTGCCGGCAATAGGAGTGACTATATTCCGCTCTTTACCTATTAAAGCATTGATTAATGACGATTTCCCTACATTGGGTCTGCCAACAATAGCGTACTTAGGAAGCGTATCCTCTGCTTCTTCGGTGTCCTCAAAATGCTTGACAACTTCATCTAACAATTCTCCAGTACCTGAACCCGTCATGGAAGAAATATTGTATATTTCACCCAATCCAAAGCTGTAAAATACAGTTGCCTCATGATGCAACTGGTGATGATCCACCTTATTGACCACTACAAAAACAGGCTTTTTTGATTTACGGAGTAGACTCGCAATATCATCGTCTAAATCTGTAATACCTACCGTCACATCAACAAGAAATAAAATCACCGAGGCTTCTTCAATAGCAATGAGCACTTGCTCCCTAATGGCTGCTTCAAAAACATCTTCAGACCCATGTACATACCCCCCTGTGTCGATTACGGTAAATGTCTTGCCAATCCATTCGGCCTGGCCATAGTGTCGATCGCGGGTTACGCCGCTAAAATCATCTACGATTGCTTTTCTGGATTCTGTTAAACGGTTATATAACGTTGATTTGCCCACGTTTGGTCTGCCAACGATTGCGATGATATTAGACATTTGTTTTTTTACCCCTTTTGAATATACTATTTGAATTATGCAGCACGTTAAATAACACGCAACTTTTGTTGGGCGCAAAGTTAAGTATAAGGATTGATATTGTTAGACTATGAACCGTCCATGTTTAAAATTTCATTTTCATCACATAGAGGAATGTAAATTTTAAAACGTGGTAAGCTCCATCCGGCCGATGGAAAAAAATATTTACGGATGAAAAAGATATTCGATTTTTTCGGTCACAAATACCCTGTTTGCTGGGTAGATATAGCTTGCAAATGGATATTAAAGTTGCCTGTTCAAGAACTAAAGTCTGTATCTCAAACATATAAGCCTGCCAATAGCATTCGCAAAGTCATGTTCCATAGAAGACCCCCTAAATACCCAGAGCCGTCCTTCTCTTTCGATTGTGTAAGTTTCATCATCCATTAAAATCTCAATTTCGTTGGTTGATGCCGAGATTTTTGTGGGTTTTAGAACTCTAAAATAATAATCGATTTGTTGATAGGTGATTCTAAATAATTGGCCTTTATTGTTTAATATTTCCTCTGTTCTGTTGGTTCCCATAATGTATCGCGTGGCTAAAATACGAATATTGAACCATAAAACCGTAGTAGATTTTAATAAGTTTTTATTTACGGCATTATTGTTATATGGTGGACTATTATATGTGAAAATATAGGTAAAATAGTGGAATGTTTTGGGCTACAGACGTGAAGTAAAAAATGACTATCGAGTGTTTAATAGTAATAGCGGTAGCATGCTGTGGAATGCTAGTTTTTTTGTGGTACTTCTATGAAATAAATTTTCGATGAAGCGATGACTTTTAGGGATGGAGATGATAAGATCTGCCTGGTTTTCCAAGGAAAAGTTTATAATTGCATCACCGGCATCCTTGTGATCGATATAATGATATTCAGGATGGACATCGTCCAACAGGTCGTGCAATTTGTATTGCTCTGGTATAATATCGGCAACCAAATCGTCTTTGTTGGTAGACACATTCAGGACCAGCAGCTTGAGGTTTAGTATATGGATAAAATAACGAAGGCTATTGACGGGAGTGGTTTTGTCAATACGCTTTAGATCAGTTGCAAAAACGGCTTTTTTTAGTGGGCGGAAATCGGCAGATTCGGGAACTAGCAATAGTGGTAGCGTAACTTCCTGTGCCAGAAGAAGCGCATTGCTGCCGGATAGTATGTTCTCTAAATAACTTTTTCCTGTGGTACCGATAATAAGTAATTGCGATTGATATTGTGTTGTCAATTGCTGGATTCCCAGGAGTAGAGAATGATTATCCGTTACTAACTTTATGGCGGTATCCGGAGAAAGGATGTCTTTTAAACTTTTTTCCAATAAGACCAGTTCTTTAATACATTCTTCATGTTTCAGAGATTCTTGCTCCTCTGCAATTGGGATTTCTGATACAACGGTAGCCGCATTATCATAAGAGTGGTAAATAACAAGTGTTTCTATGGATAAATAAGAACTTAGCTTAGCGGCATAGTGCGCAGCATTTGTTGCGGCATTAGAAAAATCAGTGGCTAGGAGAAGAGATTTCATAGTCGTACAATGTATTATATAAAGGTAACGAAAATTTTTTGCCTATATGTCCGACTGAATAATTTAACTTTTTGATAATACCGGGCGGGATAAAAACAAAAAAGCAGCCAGATTTGGCTGCTTTTTTTATGAAAACCTCGTCGTTTAGATGTCCTGCAATATCGCGTTAAGGGTGGCGCTTGGACGCATGGCTTTAGCGGCCAAACTGTCATCTGGGAAATAGTATCCGCCAATATCCACTTTGGATCCCTGTGCTTTTTTAAGTTCATCAAGAATCTGATCCTCGTTTTCAGCTAGCCTTTTTGCTAAAGGAGCGAATTGCGCCTTTAAGTCAGCATCTTTATCTTGGCTGGCAAGTGCCTCTGCCCAATATAAGGCTAAATAAAAATGACTTCCGCGATTATCAAGTTCGTTTACTTTACGCGAAGGAGATTTCTGGTTATCCAATAATATTCCTGTTGCTTGATCTAAGGTGTCGGCCAATACGAAGGCTTTTGCATTATTGTAGTAGGTGCCTAAATGTTCCAATGAAACTGCAATGGCAAGGAATTCTCCGAGCGAATCCCAACGTAAATGTCCTTCTTCCAAAAATTGCTCGACATGTTTAGGAGCAGACCCTCCTGCACCCGTTTCGAACAACCCCCCTCCATTCATTAAAGGAACGATGGATAACATTTTGGCGCTTGTACCAAGTTCAAGAATAGGGAATAAGTCAGTAAGATAATCACGTAATACATTGCCTGTTACAGATATGGTATCTTTGCCTTCTTTAACTCTTTCTAAGGTGAATTCGGTAGCTTTTTCAGGAGAAAGGATACGGATGTCTAAGCCAGTAGTATCGTGTTCAGGTAGATAGGCATTCACTTTCTTGATAAGTTCTGCATCGTGTGGCCGGTCCTGATCAAGCCAGAATACTGCCGGGGTTTCAGATGCACGAGCCCGTGTTACAGCCAATTTGACCCAGTCTCTCACAGGAGCGTCTTTAACTTGGCACATTCTCCAAATATCTCCTGCTTCTACATCATGGCTAAGAAGTATATTGCCGTCGGTATCGATCACTTCTACTTTCCCGTCAGCGGTGATTTCAAATGTTTTGTCATGCGAGCCATATTCTTCGGCCTTTTGGGCCATTAATCCCACATTCGGTACCGTTCCCATGGTTGCTGGATCGAAAGCGCCATGTTTCTTGCAGAAATCGATGGTTGTTTGATAAACACCTGCATAACTGCTGTCGGGAATAACTGCCTTGGTGTCCTGTGATTTCCCTTCCGCGTTCCACATTTGACCCGAATTTCTGATCATGGCCGGCATGGATGCATCAACGATCACATCACTGGGAACATGCAAATTGCTAATGCCTTTATCGGAATTTACCATCGCGATGGCTGGTCCATTTTTGAATCCATCTTGAATAGCAGTCTTGATAGCATCTTTCTTGTCAGATGGTAATTTCTCTATGGCACTCAGTACATCACCGAGGCCACTGTTTGCATTAGCACCCACAGATTTAAGATCATCTCCATATTTTACAAAGACATCCTTGAAGAAAGCTTTTACAGCATGGCCGAAGATGATAGGGTCTGATATCTTCATCATCGTTGCTTTCATATGTAAAGAAAACAATATACCGGTTGCTTTTGCATCAGCAATTTGTTCTTCTAGAAAGGATAATAGCGCCTTTTTGCTCATCAGTGTAGCATCGATAATTTCGCCAGCTAATAAAGACGTTTTCTCTTTCAGGATAGTTTGTGTTCCTGCTTTGTCTGTGAAAACTATTTTAACTGCGGTATCTTTATCAATTGTTACGGATTTTTCATTGTGGAAAAAGTCGCCACTGTTCATGGTTGCTACATGCGACCGAGAATCAGCATTCCAGGCGCCCATGCTATGTGGATGTTTTTTTGCATAGTTTTTAACCGCTTTTGGCGCGCGGCGATCCGAATTACCTTCACGGAGAACCGGGTTAACAGCGCTTCCTTTTACTTTATCGTACTTTGCTTTGATTTCTTTTTCTTCCTCGGTGGTTGGCTCATCTGGGTAGTTGGGTAGCTGATATCCTTTGGCCTGTAACTCTTTGATAGCCGCTTTTAATTGCGGAGCTGAAGCACTGATGTTTGGGAGTTTGATGATGTTGGCATCAGGCTGTGTAGCCAATTCACCTAATTCTGATAAGGCATCGATAACTTTTTGTTCCTCAGTTAAGTATTCTGGAAGCACAGCTAAGATTCTTCCTGCTAATGAGATATCTTGGGTTTCTACATCAATACCTGACGAGGAAGTAAATGCTTTAACAATTGGTAACAAAGAATAGGTAGCTAGAGCCGGAGCTTCGTCCGTTTTGGTGTAGATAATTTTGGATGTATTTGACATAATGTATTTAAAATTTTTACTGTTTTGAAAAAAGCAACCTGCCGGCGGAAAACACGACAAGGAAGTGGTGCACAAACTTATATAAATTGCTTTTATTATGCAATTTAAATCGATAATGCAGGATAATAAAGATTTGTCGGATGGAAGGATCTACTGGGAATAAGGTGGAAAAGAAGGAATGAAATTTAATATTAAAGTAATAGCAAATAATCTAAATTGCGCTGAAATTGAATGATTGATAAATTTATTCCATGAAACGTCTCTTTTTATTACTAGTCTGTTGTTTAAGTTTACTGTGTTTGCACGCACAGCAGAAGCATGTCATATTGGTTACGATTGATGGTTTTCGTCCGGATTTCTATCTGGAAGATAAGTGGCCTACTCCTCATTTGAAGCAAATGTTGCCGGAGGGTGTTCATGCATATGGTGTTAATAGCGTTTTTCCTTCGATTACTTATCCCTCGCATACTACAATTGTGACAGGTGTACAGCCATATGAACATGGAATTTATTACAATGGTGTTTTTGATCCGGATAGTGCTGGCAATAAGATTTATTGGAACTTCCATCAAATTAAAGCTCCCACTGTATGGGAAGCTGCACAAAAGGCAGGTTTGACAGTTGCCTCTTTAATGTGGCCAGCTTCAGCAGAGGCCCCTGCTTCTTTCAATATTTCTGATATAGGTGGAATGGGAGATGAAGTAAGGACTAAATACGCCAGGCCAAAGGGAGTGATTGATAGGATTAAACAGGAGGTTTTCCATAGCGACACCGATATTGACTGGGGGAAAGATCAAAAAAATGCAGAGGTAGCTGCTTGGGTTATTCAGCATCTAAAACCAAATTTAATGACCATTCATTTGTTTTCTGTAGATCATGCCGAACATATGGTGGGGCGTGAAGGACCGATGGTCTCAGAGGCCATTAGTGATGCAGATAGCGCGGTGGGTATTATCCGTCAAGCTATAAAGGAGGCCGGTATAGCAGATAGTACCTTGTTTATTGTGACAGGTGATCATGGTTTTTACGATGTAAAGAAATCAGTTAATCCCAACGTTTGGTTGTCTAAGGCAGATCTATTAGATAAGGCTCAGTTCTATGCTGCGGGCGGTTCCGCTTATCTTTTTTTGCGTGATAAAAAAGATAGTCAAACGGCCAGACAAGTAATGGCCTTATTAAACGCATTACCGGCAGAAGAAAAAAAATATTTCCGTATCGTTTCCCGTAAAGAAATGGATCAGATAGGAGCCGATCCAAACGTGGCCTTTGCACTTAGCGGTCTTGAAGGAGCGGCGTTTGGGAATAGTCGTACAGGGGAAGCTCTCTTAGAGGGAAAAGGTGGGGCTCATGGTTATTTGCCCGATACGCGGAATATACAAACAGGGTTCATTGCTGTTTCTCCTGAAATAAAGAAAGGTGTGGAGATTAAAGAGATGGATTTGCGAGATATCACCGTTTTCATAAACGAGTACCTACATTTGGATATGCCTACGGTGAAGGGTAGGCCTGTTGCTAAATATTTTGATTCGTTGTAGATGGAGATAAATCCTCCCCCCCTCAAAAAATTTGCTATGATCCCCAATTCGGGATCAAACGTAAAAGTTGGGGGTAAATATGGAAAGGTCCGCAAAAAGTGACGCAAACTTTGCGAAGCACTCTCATGAACGCCATCAAAAATAAACACATGTGAATAACCGAGCTATGCGAGCTCCACATGGCCTGGCCGTCTCATCTCGTTAATGTAGCATTCTCATTAAAAAAAACAACTAATTAAGCTTAATTGTACATATTTTATTCTTCATCCAACTTATTAACAATGTATTAACACATATTTAATCTTCGGTACACGCATACCAGCTAAGTTTGTTTCGGTTAATTTACGCTTGAATGGACTATAAAAGAGCATCCGATTTAGAATTATGGCAATTTTGTCAACAGGACGATATGCGGGCGTACAATGAACTTTTTGATCGCTACTTCCCCAAACTTTACCGCCTTTCACTCAATCATATCAGGGAAGCAGCAATCGCTGAAGAACTGGCAATGGATTTATTGTGTTCTCTTTGGTTCAAACGCCATCGGCTAACGATCAAAACGGATATCTCAACCTATTTCTTCCGGTCGATGAAAAACCATATCATTAACCAGCTAAAGAAAAACATCCCTGTCACAACGACTTTAGAGTCCGTCAAAGAACACAAGCTCGTATCAGAGAATCATGCAGATGCCCAGGTAATGGCTTCGGACGTTGAAAAGGCTTATCGCGTAAATTTAGAACAACTTAGCCCACAACGCCGCAGAGTATTCCAGCTAAGCAGAGAAGAAAATTTAACCTATGCCGAGATTGCCCAGGAGATGAACATTTCGGTGAACGCGGTTGAGAACTACATGGTAGCTGCCCTTAGCAGCTTGCGCAACGGAATGAAGGAATATACAACGACGTTAATCCTGCTCATCATCTTCCAGGCCTTATCCACCCTTGCCTATTTTGCTTAAGCATCCACACACATTTTTTTGCTTCTCCTCTCCCAATTAACAACCTTTTATCGACGGTAGAAAAAATATTTAAAAAAATTCAGATCCCGTGTGTGGTCATGTCCTGATTTTCTTGTCTTATACAATTGAATGTGCAAGTTAAATGATGAAAGCTGAAGACAAGCTCCTGTTACAAAAATTTCTGGAAGGCCATTGTTCTGAAGAAGAACTGGTCCAGGTCGGGCTGCTGCTTGGGCAGCCAGGCGCTCATGAGCTATTGGATGAGTTGATTACCCTTCAATCAGGTGAGCAATGGCATGCTGCCTTTGAGCCTGATCAGGAGCTTTTAGATTTAACAGCACGGAAAAAGGCCGAGGCAGCTAAGCGATTTGCTGTCGGTAGACACGAAAAGCAGACCGTGAAAAGGTTAAACATCCTGCGCTACGCTGCAATGTGGGCAGGGCTGATACTCGTCGGGATGCTGGCTCTATGGCAATATGAAAAAAGTGTACGAAGAAAGAATGAACAAGTGGTTTACGTCGAACGAGTCAACCCTAAAGGGCTTCCTGTGCGCTATGTATTGCCCGACAGCTCAGTGGTGTTCTTGGGTGCTGGCAGCAAGCTATCCTATCCGGCACATTTCCGGGATGGAATCCGCGACATCCGTTTGGAGGGTGAAGCGTTCTTTGAGGTAACGCACCATTCCAAACAACCGTTTATCATCCGAACGGGGGACATCCACACGCAGGTACTGGGTACTTCCTTTAAAGTAACAGCATTTGACGGGGTACCGCTAGAAGTAGCGGTGGCAACCGGAAAGGTTGGTGTAAGCGACAATAAGGGATCGAAAAGCCGGGAACTGGCAAAACTGACGCCGGGCATGAAAATACGATATGACAGCAGAACAGATCAGACCAGCCTAGGCAAGGTTGATGTATATAGTTTGGAAAACTGGAAAGCCGGTGATCTTTCATTTGAGGAACAACCTATATCGGCCATCGTTCAAGACTTTCAAAGACGTTTTGATGTGAAAATTGATTTTGCAGACAAAGAGGTTGCAGGGAATAGGGTTAGTGTCACTTTTCCGGCAAATAAGCCTATCGGCAGTATGATGCACATTCTCTCTGAAACTGGAAGATTCAGCTATGAATCAACGGATAGCCGGTCGTTCAAAATTTATAAATACAAATGATGCCTATGTAAAAGATAAATATGTAAATAAAATAGGAAAAGCGCTCCCGTTTGCAGCGAGAACGCTTTAAAATGATAAAAAGCCGAACGACTTGCAATCAGGGCGGCTTAATACAGAATCCCCCGGAAAAATACCGGGGCTTACAGACTATTTTCAATATGAAGTTAACCCGTAATTTTTACAAACATATGCAAAAAGTAGCAAAACTACCTAACAACGCTCGATTTATCGGGCATAGAAAACGATCCCCTACATTCCTAATTACAGTAATTATTTTATTGCTGTGCCAATTTGCAAATGGACAGAATCTTGATAAAAGAATTACACTCAGCGTTCAGAACTTATCTATCCGGGAAGCGCTAATCGAAGTAAAAAAGCAAAGTGGGATTATCTTTGCCTTTAATTCGGACATCAATCAATACGCTTCCAAAAAAGTAAGTATTACGCAAAAGAACATAACGGTTAAGCAGGCCATTGAACTCATTATAGCCGGTACCAGCCTACACTACAAACAGGTTGACGACCAATTGTTGATCGAAGAAAAACCCACCCCAACCTCTTCGGACGTCCAAACTGGTCAGGGAATAGGGATGGTTAAAGGCCGCATCGTAGAGTTTGAAACTTCACAACCCCTCCCCGGCGCATCTGTTCGCATTGCTTCGCTGAATGTCGGTGCGTCCAGCAACGAAAATGGCTATTATACGCTGGATGGCATTCCGGCAGGTGCCTACACGCTGGAAGTGTCCTTTGTGGGTTATTCCACCGAAACGCTGCGGGTGCAGGTAGGTTCCGGACGGGAAAGCACCTACGATGTAAAATTGCGAGGCAGCAGTCTTTTAAACGAGGTGTTGGTGGTCGGTTATGGTACTCAGAAAAAATCAAGTGTTACCGGTTCCATTTCTTCAGTGAAGTCTGAAGAGCTAACAAGTTATGCAGGCGGAACAATGGCCGAGGCTATAGCCGGGAGGGCAGCCGGTGTCCAAATTGTCCAGAATTCGGCAAGCCCGGGAGCTGGTGGCCAGATTAAAATGCGGGGTACAGGAACACTAACAGCAGGAACAGCGCCTCTCGTAGTGGTAGATGGCTTTCCCTTGACAGAGGGTACCAGCTTATCCACTATTGACCCCAACGTTATCACGTCAATCGAATTTCTAAAGGATGCGGCATCCACAGCCATATACGGCTCCCGGGGGGCGAACGGGGTAGTGATGGTCACTACGAAGCAAGGCACCACCGACGGCGTAAAAACCAGCTTTAACACGTATTACGGCATCCAGCAACGTGCAGATCCACTCAGAGCTGTTGATGCCTACGAGATGGCACAATACATACTGGAATCCCGCAATAACGGCTATGTCTCTGTTGACCCCGCCAATAGGAACGCTTCCGACGATAATGCCAACAGAAGAGCTAAAGGAGCGACTTTACGGGCATTGATACCGGATTATATCGTCCCTTATCTGAACAATGAACCTGGATTGGTCAATACGGACTGGCTGGACGAAATCTTCAGGACGGCCCCAATGGTGAGCAATACACTCAACCTTTCCGGTGGGAGCGAAAAAACGACCTATTCCATAACCGGAAATTATTTCAGCCAAGATGGTATTATTATCCGGACAGATTATAAACGCTACTCCACAAATATTAATGTCAACACAGCTATTACGGATCGCATCAAATTCGGTATATCCTTAAACCCGTCTTACAGCAAGCGTAACCTATATGATAATAATGGGGACACAAGTGGTGATCCTTTAGCGATGGCCCTGATTAGCTACCCTTTTTTTTCGCCTTACAACGCGGATGGCAGTTACAATGTTTCCGAGCAAATCAGGAAGGTGACCCCTACCGATGGAGCGTTGGGTGAAAATCCGGTAGCCTTTATGAATATGGTGGATTATACCCAGGGCGAGTCCAAGGTTTTTGGCAATGCTTATTTATCCATTAACTTCCTCAACGATTTTACTTTTAAAACTTCCTTGGGTGGTGATTATAGCAATAATGTAACCAACCGTTTCGATCCATCAACTGTAGGCCATTATAGAACACCCGCGCCTGATCCTACCACAGCGTCTAAAATCATCTATGAAAGAAAAAATTACCTGGTAGAAAATGTCCTCTCTTACGGTAAGACAATAAAGAAGCATGATGTTAGTCTGCTGGCCGGGCAATCTTATCAATATGAAATCTTTAACAATGACCAAATTACGGCAACGAATTTTCCCGATGACCAATTGAGGAATATTTCAGGAGGCAACAGTATCATTGATGTCCCAAGAACAGAAGAGTGGGCCTTAATTTCCTATTTCGCAAGGGCGAATTATAACTATGACAATAAATATCTTTTTGCTGCTTCTTTGCGTAGGGATGGTTCTTCACGTTTTGGGGATAATACCAAATGGAGTCTCTTCCCTGCTGTTTCCGCAGGCTGGGTTGTTAGTCAGGAGTCTTTCTTCAGTAATAACAATCCCATTGTCAATTACCTGAAGGTTAGGGCCAGTTGGGGAAGAACAGGTAATAACCAGATCCCCAATTATGGAGCGCGGGCTATGTTGGCACCGTCAAATTATGTGTATGACGGACAATTGGCCGGCGGTTATTCCATCAATACTTCTCCCAATCCTAATTTATCGTGGGAAATCTCTACATCCACGAATGTAGGGGTGGACATGAACCTGATCAACAACTTTTTGAATGTCTCCGCTGACTATTATGTTGCTAACACCAACGGGTTATTGCTGAATGTACCTGTTCCTGAACAATCAGGATATGCCTTTTCATTGCAGAACATCGGACGTGTCAGAAACAGCGGTTTTGAACTGCAAATAAGTCCGAACAAACCGATTATGCTGGGAACTGTAAAATGGAGCCTCTCCGCAAATTTAAGTACCAACAAAAACAAGGTTCTGGCTTTGGGAGAGGGTCAGGAAAGAATATTCAGCGGCGTAAATGACTTTGCGCTAACGGAAGTGGGCGGTCCGATTGCGGAAATGTATGGCTATAAAGTAACCGGTGTATATAAATCGCAGGAAGAGATCGATAACTCTCCACATTTAACAGGGACGTTGGTCGGGGACTACGTTATCGAAGACCTTAATGGAGACAACGTGATTGACAGTAGAGATAGAACAGGCTTTGGAACAGGGGCACCTGAATTGATTTATGGGATAAACAATGCTTTTAGTTACAAAGGTTTTGACCTTAGTTTTTTATGGAACGGGGAACAGGGGAAGATGATCTATAGCCGTCCTTTGAGCCTGGTTTATGGTTCAGGTGAAGGTTTTGGTGCATCTTCCAAAGATTATTTTAACAACAGATATAACCCCGATACCAATCCAAATGGAAAATATGCGATGGCAAACACGAATTTTTCAAACAACCGAATTACAACAAGGGCATCCAATATCAACTATAATAACGCTTCTTATATCCGGTTACGCAATATCCGTATTGCGTATTCTTTGCCAGTTAATTTAGTCAAAAAGTGGAATTTGTCCAACCTACAAATCTATTTAGCGGCAAACAATCTGGTTACTCTTACGCCTTATAAAGGTTTTAGCGTGGACGCTACTTCACTTAACGCCGATGGTAGTGTAAACCCACTGACACAGGGCTACGACAATGCAAATTATCCAGTAGCAAGAACATATACATTGGGCATTAATTTAAATCTTTAACACTATGTTTTGTATAAAAAAATTCAATAGCATAACGTATTTTTTACTATTACTGTTTGTTTTATTAGGAGGAACCAGTTGTAATAAAAATTTGCTGGATATTCAACCTACTACCGAAAAAAGTTTGGTTTTTACGAATGAAGCGCAGGTCAGACAGGGCGTTGAAGGTGCTTATGGCATGCTACAGCGGTCTGGACTATATGGGGCGAACCTGATGGTTTTTGGAGAAATTCCGTCCGAGAATACGTATTCGGAAGTTCCTGCAAATGATGGCGGTGTTTATGGCCAATTGGATCTGTTTACCACACTGGCCAATAATAATTTAATAGAAGGCACATGGCGGGATGCCTATGCCTGTATCCAGCAGACCAATGTGATATTAAACCGATTGGACGGGATTGAAATGGCAACCGAAAACAGAAACACTTATAGAGGTGAGATGCTGTTTATCCGTGCCCTGTGTTATTTTAATCTGGTTAGAATCTATGGCGATGTACCGTTAAACATACAGGAAACTACGGATGTAAATGAATATTTTGGACAGGGTCGTACACCCAAGGCGGACGTCTATACGCAGATTGAGCAAGATTTAGCCGAAGCTGCAGCCTTATTGCCCGTTGAACAGAACCCGGCAGGCAAAGCCACACTGGGTGCGGCATGGGCATTGTTGGGGCAGGTATACCTGACGCTAAAAAATTATCAGGAAGCTATTACTGTTTTAAACAAAGTTACTGCATTAAATTATCGGTTGCTGACCGACATTAACGCTATTTTTGATCCCGCAAATAAGAATAATGCGGAGATTATTTTTGATATACAGTTTGCTTCAGGTATTAATGGAAATACATTGGGTAGCCCCGCTTTTCAATTATTCAGCCCTTCCGGTTCTGTTGGTGGTGCCAAAGGGCATAATTTGCCCATAAGGCCATTTTATGATTCCTATGCAGATGGGGATCTTAGAAAGAATGCCTATGTCGGCCTCACAGCTGCAGGGGTTCCATACACCAAGAAATTAGTACAAACATCGGCAGTGATAGAAGATGGGGGCAGCAATATCGTGGTGCTGCGTTATGCGGATGTCTTGTTGATGCTGGCAGAATGCCATGAAGAGTTAGGCGGAACTGATAACCTTCAATTAGCAATGCACTATTTAAACCTCGTACGGAGCAGGGCCGGATTGAATGAGTTAATATCCCTCGACCAATCTTCATTAAGGCTCGTCATTGCACAGGAAAGACGCTGGGAACTAATTTCCGAGGGTTACCGTTGGTTTGACTTAGTGAGGACTGAGCAAGCTATTCCGGTGATGAACGCTTATTTTACCGCTACTCCGGGCCTTCAGAACATCCGCATTGATGAACATAATCTGGTGCAGCCGGTACCGCAGAGCCAGATCAACACCGATCCTGAATCTATCATCCAAAATCCCGGTTATTAACAAGTAATGAAATAATAAGATGAGCTTAAATAAAATTTTTATGTTGGCTGGGCTGCTATTTTTGGCACAGGTAACTTCTGCACAGATAAAACCCGATTCCACGATATTTACTAGCAAAGTGTTGGTTGCCGCACATCGGGGCGATTGGCGCAATGCACCGGAAAATTCATTACAGGCATTTGAAAATGCAGTCAGATTAGGGGTCGATATCATTGAACTTGATTTGGCGTTAACAAGAGACAGTGTTGTTGTCATTATGCATGATACGACCATTGACAGAACAACCAATGGCAGCGGAAAGCCAGAGCAGTATACATTAGCAGAACTGAAAAAGCTCCGGTTAAAAAATGGTATGGGGCATCTGACAAAACATACTATACCAACCTTGAAAGAAGCGATGCTGTTACTGAAAGACAGAGCATGGGTGAACCTGGATAAAAGCTATCCGTATTTTAAAGAGGCATACGCTATATTAAAAGAAACCGGAACACTGGAGCAGGCGATATTCAAAGCCAATGTAGACTACAATACCCTTTATGAAAGGTATGGCAGTTTTATCCATGAAATTGTGTATATGCCCGTGATAAATGCAACAAAATTGGAAGCCTTGGATATCATAAAAGAATACAAGCAAAAACTCAAGCCTTACTCTTTTGAAATAACGGGATTTGATATCGACACCCTAGCTATCTTAAACCAAGCAAATACTATTACCGCTAATGGAGCCCGTATCTGGATGAATGCATTGTGGCCATCAAACAGTGGTGGGCATGATGACGATAAAGCCGTTGAAGAACACAAACCCGATGAAGCTTGGGGATGGTTAATAGATCATGGGGCGACCATCATTCAGACCGATAGACTAAAGGAACTACTTGAATACTTAAGAGAAAAAAGATTGCATAGATGATTCTCAACTAAAAGATTTATACTTAAGACCATAAATGCAGACGTTTAAAATGTCTGCATTTTATAAAAAACAACAATCATGACACGATAACAACAATAGCCTATGATAAAATAATACCCAATATATTATAACAGAATAGCTAACAACAGCGATAAGAAGACTTGAGTCTGCACACGCTTCCGAATAGAAAAAATTGGTAATTTTTGAATACATACATGGACGGAAAGATAGTGTAGGTCTGCATACGTGCGGGCTTACCCTTTGCCCAGTTCGTTGTGCGACCTGAACCGTTCCTGCAGATTGGAAGTATAACCGATATATATTTTATCGTGCTGCTGAGAATAAAGGACGTAAACCGTAAACATAAAAAAGGTATGGAACAA